>Ga0307377_10000845_pt1 | contig 40659 bp, 38 predicted proteins | sample TR3MG_FD_202535 | JGI IMG/M metagenome (GOLD analysis project Ga0307377, IMG submission 202535) | Soil microbial communities from Risofladan, Vaasa, Finland - TR-3 | ecosystem: Environmental > Terrestrial > Soil > Coastal area > Acid sulfate soil | place: Finland: Risofladan, Vaasa | collected...
TCCACCGCCGGCTACCCCTTTCGTCACCCAGCGCGATCAGGACCGTCACCCCGCCCACGGCCCGCACGTCGGCCAGGTGGGGCTGGCCGGCCAGCCACCGCCCCGCCGCATGCATGGACTGCACCAGCCGGCGACCCAGTTGAGCCGCCCAGGCCAGGTCGGACCCGCCCGGCCTCAGCGGCGGCACGTGCTCGTTCCACAGGTGCAACAATAGCACCCGCTCGCCCGTGCACACGTGGGTGCCGTCGGAGAGGTCGAGGGCGTGCCGGGCGTGCGCCACCTGGAGCCGCAGCAGGCCCTCCGGATCGTCGCAGAATTCAAACACCCCATTGGCCCAACGGACAAGACTGTCGAACTGCCGGATGATGATGCGCATCGTGGTGTTCTCCGATGCAGCGGTGACGTCACCGCAGGACGTCGGCCATCCATCCACACTGGCGTCCATAGTGTAGTGCAAGTTGTACAGAAGTCAACACCCCTCACCCTCCCGCAGGTTGGGTCAGTCCGTAGTCAGTCTGTAGGTCACGCTTGTAGCGTGACACACCCCTCACAACGGACGTCGTCACGCTGCAAGCGCGACCTACAAAGGCTGAGGTTCGTCGAGCATCGCAAATCGCAACCTGCGGGAGGGGTACCCGCAAGCGGTTACCCATCGGCAAATTGTGTGTTATACTCAGGCCCTGTCTAACACTATATCCACAACGAGGGAGAAGGTATGCTTGACAAAACACAGGTCCTGGAGGCCCTGCAGGGAGTGCTTGACCCCGAACTGGGCAAGAGCATCGTAGATCTAGGGATGGTGCACGACGTCGAGATAGATGGCGGCGTGGTGCGCTTCACACTGGCGCTCACGACGCTGGCCTGTCCGCTGAGGGAACGCATGCTGAACGACGCGCAACGAGCCATCACAGCACTGGACGGCGTGCTCGACGTGCAGGTGACGTTGCGGGAGATGACGGCGCAGGAAAAGGAGCGCATCTGGCCCCGGCAGCCGCAGCAGCCTGGGTTGGCCGCCCACCTGAACCACGTGCAACGGGTGCTCGCGGTGATGAGCGGCAAAGGGGGCGTGGGCAAATCTACGGTGACGGCGCTCCTGGCCACGGCACTGCGGCGGCAGGGCCAGCGGGTGGGCGTACTGGACGCCGACATCACCGGCCCCAGCATCCCTCGCATGTTCGGCCTGCACCAGGTGCCGCCCATGAGCCCGGCCGGCATCGCGCCGGCCGAGACCGCCACCGGCATCAAGGTCATCTCGATCAACCTGCTGCTGCCCGACGAAGACGAGGCGGTCGTCTGGCGCGGCCCGCTCATCAGCGGGGCCATCCAGCAATTCTGGAGCGACGTACTGTGGGGAGACCTGGACACGCTCTTGGTAGACCTGCCGCCGGGCACCTCCGACGCGGCGTTGACGGTGATGCAAGTGCTGCCCCTCAACGGGATCGTGCTGGTCACCTCGCCGCAGGACCTGGCCGGCATGGTCGTGCGCAAAGCAGCGCGGCTGGCCTGGCAACTGCGCGTGCCCATCCTGGGGCTGGTGGAGAACTTGAGTTACGCCATCTGCCCCCAGTGCGGCGAAAAGATCGAGGTCTTTGGTCCCAGTTGGGGCGTGCGCACCGCCCTGCAACTGGACGTACCATTCCTGGGGCGGCTGCCGCTCGATCCCGACCTGGCCCGCCGTTGCGACGCAGGGGAGATCGAGGGTTATGCGCTGGACGTGTTCCAGCCCATCGCCGACAGCATCACCCAGCGAGTGTCCATGGGGGCGACGTCCCGTTAGATGATCAAGAGCCTTGATGGAGGAGTTGAATATGCGGTAAGAATCTACCAGTGGCTTCAAGAGAACCCCGATGATCCAGATGCCGCCCAGTTCAGAATAGAGATTGAGGACTGGAAACGTTCTTACCTGACATACCGTGGCCACTTCGGGTGGGGTGTATTCCTGCTGCGCGTGAAGGAGTAGCGACCGGGGAAAAAAGCGGGGCCTCCGTCACAATCAGGAGCCTGCCAGACGTTGGATGATCATATCGGTCATCTGGCCGCTGCTCAAGCGCCCTCCCAGGTCCGGCGTGCCGGCCCCCTGGCCCAGGGTGACCTCGACCGCCCGCCGGACCGCCGTGGCCGCCTCCCCCAGTTCCAGCCATTCCAGCATCATCGCCCCGCTCAGGATGGCCCCTACCGGGTTGGCGATCCCTTTGCCCGCGATGTCCGGCGCCGAGCCGTGCACCGGCTCGAACATGGAGGGATAGTCCCGCTCCGGGTTGACGTTGGCGCTGGGAGCCAGGCCCAGGCCGCCCGCAATGATGCCGCCGATCTCGGACAGGATGTCCCCGAACAGGTTCGAGGCCACCACCACGTCGAACCTCTCCGGGCTGCGCACCATGTTCATGGCCGCCGCATCCACGTGTTGCTTGTCCACGCTGACCGCCGGATAGCGCCCCTGCATCTCCTCCAGAATCTCGTCCCACAGCACGAAGCCGTAGCGCTGCGCGTTCGACTTGGTGACCATGGTCAGGTGGCGGCGCCGCGTCAGCGCCAACTCGAAGCCGAACCGCAGGATGCGCTCGACCCCGCGCCGGGTATGGATGGCCGTCTGCAGGGCAAACTCGTCCGGCTGGCCCACCTTGAACCGTCCTCCGCTGTTCACGTACTCCCCTTCCGAGTTCTCCCGGACCACCACCAGGTCCACCTCCGCCGGTCCCTTGCCCGCCAGCGGGCAGCGCACGCCCGGCAAGAGGCGGGCCGGCCGCACGCAGGCGTATTGGTCGAACGCCTGGCGAATCTGGATCAGCGGCGCCAGGGTCAGATGGTCCGGGATGCGGGCGGGGTCTCCGACCGCTCCCAGCAGGATGGCGTCGAAGGGGCGCAGGACGTCGAGAAAATCGGGAGGCACCATGTGGCCGGTCTCGGCCCAGTGCTGCGCGCCCCACGGCAGGTGCGTCCAGTGCAGGGCGAACCCGCCCGCAGGAGGAACGCCCCGAGACGGGGCTTGGAGCGCGCCCCGAGACGGGGCTTGGAGCGTCTGAGCGTATTGGGCCTGGACCGCCTCCAACACGCGGATGGCCTGGCCGATGACCTCCGGCCCGATGCCATCTCCGGCGAACACCGCGATCTCATAGGTTCTCATCGTGCAGCCTCCTACCACTATCCAATCCGCTCAAACGCAGAGTCGCAGAGGCGGGGAGGCGCAGAGGCTTTTATGGATTTCTCTGCACCTCTGCGACTCAGCGCCTCTGCGTTGAGGTCGTCTTCTCATAACGCAGCGCGCCAGCCGCCGTCCATGTGGATCGCATTCTACCTTGATTCAAGGCCCAAGTCAAAGACGGGATCACCTCACCGCTACCTTCCCGAAGGCTTTACTGAAGACCCCCTGCACACGACGCACTACTTGAGAGCCTTCGGGAAGGTTCGTTCTCCACGCGACGCGCTACTTGAGAGCCTTCGGGAAGGTCCGTTCTGCACGCGACGCCCTACTTAGCCTTCGGGAAGGTTTGCTTGATGTTTTTGCACTTTTGCGATACTATTATGGGCACCATACGGGTACTATAGGGAGAGCGCACCCGGCAGAGCCAGGGGCCGGTACCACCGGTTGACTGCATAGCAGAGGAGGCTGAGCATAGATGACAGGCGAACAACGTGAGATCAAGCCCACCAGGCCCTGGCTCCGTGAGTTGCTCCTGTGGGGGGCCTGGAGCATCAGCACGGCGTTGGGATGGTTCGTGACGTGGATCGTGATCATGATGATGCTGGCAGCGTTTTCGATGCCCGACTCAGACGCAGCCAGAATCTACCTGGATTACTCGCCGTGGGAACGGCTCTCGGGTCCACTCTTGACCGGAGCGATCGCGGGGGCCATTCCCGGCCTCGTGATGGGCCTGCTCTGGCTCATCCTGCGCCGGAACGTGAGACAGGCGGCCGTGGTCTTGCTGATCATTGTGGGGGCCAGCAGTTTCCTGTGCGTCGTCGCCTCGGCCGGCGGCCCCCAGGTCGAAGGCGGCCTGGTGACCCTGCTCAGGCTAGGGATTCTGGGGGGCATCCTCGGCGGCGGGTTCGTCGGACTGTACCAATTCCTCATCTTGCGTGGCCGTAGAGCCACAGTCAAGGGCTGGATTCCGCTGACCATGGCCGGCTGGGTGAGCGGCTGTATTGTCACCCTGTGTGCGTTCACGATGCATCGTGGAGCGCAGACCATCAACGCCTGGTTCGCCATCCTGGCCACGGCGCTGCCCTTCGTGGGTGGCGCTCTCGTCGGACTGGTGCAATGGCCGTCCCTGCGGCGCCACCTGCAACGAGCGGGCTGGTGGGTCCTGGCCAACAGTGTGGGTTGGGGCGCTACCTCCTGGCTGTCCCGCTCGTCGTTCGGGCCAACCGCCGACATGGCCTCGATGCTGGCGAGCGGCCCCGTGGTCGGCATCGTCACAGGCACCGCGCTGACCTTGTTGTACCGCTTCGCCACGCAATCACGCGAGGTGTGAGCCATGATGAACCTGTTCAGAACGCTGGCTTCCATGGGCCTGACGCCGAGAAAGGTCGAGCCAGGCGACCTGGCGACCATGCGAGACCTGTTGCAGGCAGCCTGGGAAATGGACAGAGACGACGTATCGAGCGAGGTCAATCCAGCACCTCGAGACAGCCTCGCAGGAGTCAGCTCATGGCAGAACCTTTGAAAGAGCCCGTACCGGTCTTTCTCACCATTATGGCCGTCATCCTGATCACCCCATTGATCTCGAAGCGCGCCCGTTTGCCGGGCATCATTGGGTTGATCCTGGGCGGGCTCCTCGTCGGCCCGCACGCCTTGGGCCTGTTGACGACCAGCCTCACCATAGAGCTCTTGGCCACCGTCGGCCTGGTCTACCTGATGTTCAGCGCCGGACTGGAGATTGACTTGCGCCAGCTTGGCCGTGTGCGCAACAAGGCCCTGGTCTTCGGCCTGTTGACGTTTGCCATTCCCCAGCTTGGCCTGACCGCGCTGGGCCGTGCGCTGGGCTTCGGCTGGGCCAGCTCGATCCTCCTGGGGTCAACCTTCGCCTCCCACACGTTGATTGCGTACCCCATCCTTAGCCGTCTGGGCATTGTGCGCAACGAGGCCATCGCCGTAGTTGTGGGAGCCACCGTCTTCACCGACGTGGCCTCTCTGTTGGTGTTGGCCATCGTGGCTGGCACCCAGAGTGGCGGGGTGTCCGCCCTCTCCCTGGTGCGCTTGATTGGCCTGATGATCGGCTACACCCTGCTCGTCCTCCTGGGACTGCCCCGCGTCGGCAAATGGTTCTTTCGCCGTTTCAGCAGTCGGGACGTCGAGTTCCAATTCGTGCTGGTGGCCCTCTTTGTGGCCGCCCTACTGGCCGAGCTGATCGGTATGCACGCCATCGTCGGCGCCTTCCTGGCCGGCCTGGCCATCAACGCCACTCTGCCCGCCCACAGCGCTGTAGGCGGCCAGATTCTGTTCCTGGGCGAGTCCCTGTTTATCCCCATGTTCATGATCTACGTCGGCCTGATCATCAACCCGCTGGCCTTCGTGACAGACAGGCAGGCCCTGCTGCTCGGCCTGGCGATGACGGCCGGCGTCTACGTGACCAAGTTTGCCGCGGCGTGGGTCACATCTTGCATCTTCCGCTACTCCCGCGACGAGCTGCTGACCTTTTGGGGGCTATCGCAGGCCCAGGCCGCGGCCACGGTGGCCACCATCCTGGTCGGCGTGGAGATTGGCCTGTTCCCCATGGCGGTCTTTAACGGAGTGATCCTTTCGATTCTGTGCACCTGCATCACCTCGCCCCTGCTGGTACAACGCTTCGGCTCACGCCTGCACCCAACGGAAGCACCCCACGAAAAGAAGCCCCTCTTCGACAGGATCTTGGTGCCCATCGCCAATCCACAGACCGAGGAACACCTGCTTACCCTGGCGGACATCCTGAGCCGCAGCGCCGAAGGCACGTTGTTGCCACTCCACGTGGCAAAGGAGGTCAACGGGCGAGTTGTCGGCCTGGAGCACCAGCAACGGTTGCTGGAAAGGGTGCCGGAAATCCTCAAACACCCGGAAACCCGCATACAGCCGGTACGCCGGGTGGCAGTATCCATCGCCAGGGGTATCCTGCACGCGGCGATTGAGAACGAAGCCTCGCTGATCATCATCGGCTGGCATGGCAAACCCACCTTCAGCCAGGGCATCTTCGGCTCTGTGCTGGACAAGGTGATCTGGAATGCGACGGTGCCGGTGCTGGTGGGCCGGCTGACCATACCCATCAATGCCGTGAAGCGGGTCGTACTGGTTGCCCCGCCCAACAGCCTCACCCTTGGATTGGCCCGCAAGACGTTGGAGGTAGTTCTGGCCATTGCCCGGGCGATCAACGTGCCCTTGCTCATAATGGCTACGCGGCGTTACGCAGTCAGGTTACGTGACGAATTGGGAAAATTGGGGCTCGAGCAGCCGTACAAGATCGCTTACCTGGAGGAAGCAATCCGAGATGTGGTGGACGAGGCAGGCCCACAGGACCTGATCCTGGTCACCACCATGGGGTCGCGCCTGCGCTTTCGCTCGAGCCTGGGGGATATCCCAGAGCAACTGGCCGCCGCCATGCCTGGTCCCATTGTGGTCATCCACTATCCCTAGCACTAGAGCCCCCTGCACAGGTGGTAGATGAACGAGCTGCCGATTGAGAATGCACTGACCGCCGTCGCGCGATGGGATGAAGCCCGCCGTCGCGAGATCCTGGCGGAGGCTCCGTGAAACGCAGCGCATCGGCGAGTCAGCGAGTCTGTCCTGAGCGCGGGCGAAGGATCAGCGAATCAGCGATACAGCGTGCCGGGTGGCGGCGGCTGGCGGCGGCCCTGGGTTGGACACGCTCGAGTTACGTGCTACTGAGCGTGTTTCTGGCGACCGTCCTCGTGATCGGGGTCGTGTGGTGGCCACTGGCGAAGGAGGCGCTCGAGTACGTGGACTGGAGCCGCCCATTGTGGCGCCAGATGGACTGGCTGCTGCTGGGAGTATTCGCCGCCATGTCGCTCCTGATCATGGCCGGCGCCGACCTGAAGGCCGACGCCCTGATCGTCCTGGTGGGGCTGGCCGGCGGCCTGGTGATCGAAAGTTGGGGCACCCAGACGGAGTTGTGGACCTATTACACGCAGGAGCGGCCGCCGTTGTGGATCATCCCGGCCTGGCCCATCGCCAGCCTGTCCATTGACCGGCTGGCGCGCCTCTTGCAGCGGCTGGTGCCGTCCCTGCCCCGCGCCGTGGTGCGGGGCGCGTACTGGCCGGTCTTCGCGGCGTTCTACGCGCTCATGCTGGCCTTCGTGTGGCCGGCGGCGGGCAAGTCGCTCACCCTGGCATCGCTGGCCCTGTGTGCGCTCTTGATCCTGACGCCAGCCGACCACCGGCTGGCGCTGCTGACGTTCGCCGCCGGAGCGGGCCTGGGGTATTTTCTCGAGCGCTGGGGTACCACGCGCTTGTGCTGGACCTATTACACCCGCCAGGCGCCGCCCCTGTTCGCCGTGCTGGCGCACGGCATGGCGGCGGTCGCCTTCTGGCGGACGGGGCTGCTGGTCCGGCAGGTGCTGGGCCAGCTGGTGGCAGGAAGATATGGACCAACTTAACCATCAGGAAGATTATGTTGCCGGAGTCAGTGACAGACGGAACACGGGAGCTTGTCTCACCGGCTGTTCGGTTTCCGGGTCAAGGGCAAACAGGGTATCCAATACGTGCAGATCCAGCACTGTGTATCCACATACCGGGCAGACCAGGGCCGGCAAGTTCTCTACTACCACAGGTTTCCCGTTTCGCACAAATGTATGGACGATCCGGCGGTTTTCCATCTCGCCGGGGCATCCCTGGACAACACACTTCATCGCTTGTGACCTCCTCGCGAAGTAGGCGTGATCCATTTCGGTGGACGAGGCTCATACACCGTGATGACCGTGACCGGAAGGCCAGAATAAGAGACCACGATATGCAAGTCGCGCTTTGCCTCAGTCTGACCATAAATCAGGCACGATGGCCCCAACCACCAATCCGGGTAATCCTCGAGCAGTTGCGCGTTGAGCATGGCTGCTTCTATCTCGGGTCGGGTAATGTGCTCAGCCAAGGCCTCCTCGGCCGCGTGGAGCGAGATCTTGATCTGCTCTTCCTGCACCGCTCGCTTGAACAGAGCCAGAATTGACACCCTATCCAATTCATGCCTCCATTGTCCTATGCGTTGACCACGCTCCTACTTGATTGGTACTCCGGCTTGAGCTATACCCAATGAGTATATTATGCCCTAATGTGCCCATAGTGTCAATCTGCCACCCAGCAGTGTGGGAGAATCTGGACCACGAAAGTCGCGCAAGGGGCGCGAAAGCCACGAACCGGGCCGCCCCCTCCTGCTAAAGGACTTGCATAGAATAGAGATAGGAGTATACTGACATACGAGAGCCTCTGCTCCTGAGTATTCGACGGAACCGCCGCAAGGTGTGGCCGATTGACATACCCGGCATCCAGCGCAAGAGGAGAACATGGCCCATTCTCGCCACCTGGCCCTGGAAGACCTGCGTTTAGCGCGCGATCCTGACCATCTCCTGGCGCTCTTTCGCAAACTGGCCTATCGGGTCGAGCCGGAACTCGTGCCCCTCGACCCGCTGGACCTCGAGTTCCCCGACCGGGCCGGTATTCAGCGCTGCTCCCTCCTGGCCGACCATCCCGGCCCGCCCGGCCTGCAGGTCTTCCTCTTCGAGTTGGACGGTGTGCGCATGGCAGAACTGCGCCTCCTGGCGCGCGACCTGCTGGCGCGCCCCGGCCATTACCTCTTCGTCGCCGTCCCCCCCTCAATCCCCCCCGCATGCGGGGGGGAGAAGGGGGGGTACGCAGGCGGGGGGGAGAAGGGGGGGGACACCCACGTCCGTGCCCGCATCGATCAGGGGGGACCCGGGCTGCAAACGGAAATCGCCCGCGGCCAGGTCCACGAACCGGGGATCCGCGGAGACATCGCCCTCGCCGAGTGCGCCGCTGTTGACCTGATCGGAGGTGTAGGTCTCCCCCTGGCCTCCCACCACGTGGATCGCCACGACGAGGGCGTTCAGGCCGGATGCACCGCCCCAGTCGTTGTGCGCGGTCTCCACCTGCCACACCATCCCTTCGACCATCAAAGCCAGCCCCCGCCAATCGGCACGGCCGTTGTCGTAGGCGATGTTGTTCTTAGACGAGCCGGCTATCGCCAGGTGTGCTGTAGCTGCCGTACGCCTCAGTCACCCAGAACCCGGCGTCCGTGTTTCCCACGGCGACGTTGTTGTAGAACTCGACGTGCCAGCAGCCCTCGTAGCACAAAAAGCCCGACGAGGAGCCCTTCCCGGCCCAGTCGGCGCCATTCCGCCAGGCGATGTTGTTGCGGTAGGCGACGTGATGCGAATCCGAGTTGATGGAAAAGCCGGTGACAGCGCCCCATCGTCGGAGCTGACGATGTCCAGGCCATCGTAGGCGTTGCCGTAGGCCTCGACGCGCTCGACGAGAAAGCCAGCGACCGCGGCCAGCCGGAGGCCCGACAGGCCGTTGTCGTGCAACACGCAGTCCCGGATGGTGATGCCCTGATACAGCGCCTGGGTATCGCTATCGGTGGCGATACCGCTCCGGGGCATGTGGCGGATGGTCAAACCCTGGATGATGACGTGGCTGCATCCTCTGGCGATCTCGATGCCGGAGGATCTCGCAGTCGCTTGTGAGCCGTCAATGATGACCTGTTCCGATTGGAAGTTGGTCAGCACGATGGGCGCATCCGGCGTGCCGGACCTGGCGAAGCGGATCCCGGCCTCGGCGTAGGTGCTGGCCCGCACGTAGGTGATGTCGCCCGGCCGCACGGTGGCGGCGGCGTGCCGGATGGTCAGCCACGGGCCATCCGACCCGCCCCGGTACGTGGGAAACCGGCCGTTGTTGGCATCGCTGGCGTGGGGCTCGTTCACCGCCACGTAGTAAGCCTGCCCGACCGGCGTCGGCAACGGGCCCGGGGCCGGCGTTTGAGCCGGCGGGACCACCGGGGCCTGGGGCAGGGGCGTGGCCCCCTGTCCCAGTGTGCAGGCGGGAGCGGTGGACAACCACAGGCACAGCGCAAATGCGATGAGCCTCCCCAGGAACGGCGAGCCTTTCATGGATGTTCCCTTCTCACCCCTCTCGCTACGGGCGCTGCGCCGCGTGGATGAGAAACCGGGCAAAGACGGGCCCCACAGCCTGGTTCGCCGTGGCGTTGGCGTGCGAGTCCGAGTCGGCGTGGTCTCGCGTTCAGTGATTCTTGAGCGTGAGCGGGAGGTAGACCGCTTCCGGCCACCACATGCGCCCGTAGATGTGCTGGTAGGTGGTGAGATTCGCCGAGTCGGCGAGGGAACCCGGCGGTACCAGCTCCTCGTACACGATGAGGTAGCCGGGGATGTCGGCGGCCACGGCCGGGTTCTTGCATTCGTAAAACGTCCAGTTGATCACGTCAAAGAGGTACGTGTACGCGGAGGACCCGGCGGAGCCCCAGCGGAACCCATGGATGGAATAGCCGGATCCGCTCGGGAGCGCCCGCTGCCACACGGCCAGCCACTCCTTGTTGGCCCCGTTGGCCGCCACGTCGGGCACCGTGTCGTCCTGGGTCCACGAGGAGATGGTAAAGTAGCTGCCGTCTGGCGTGCCGTCGGCCTTGTACTCCCGGGCGTAGATGTCGTGGTCATTGTAAGCGTGCTCGTGCTCCCACACCACCATGTACTTATCCTGCTCGTTGGTGGCCACGGCCGGGTGGTTCTGGTGCCTTCTCTGGCCAGCAATAGCGTCCTCGTAGATGACGATTAGGCCTGGGGGGACGACTGACCTGCCGGTGTCCCCGTTCACGCGGAGCCCATAGATGTCGTTGCCGGAGACAGCTTCCAGGTGGACCACCACGAAGGCGATTAAGTACTCGTTCATGGCCACGTTGTAGGTGATGTCCACCTGGTGGGGGCCGTCGGCCTGGGTGAGGATGTTGCTTACGTAGATGGTGCTCCAATCGCCGGGCGCGCGGGCACCGGCGATGTCGTTGGGCACGCCGGGGGGAAAGCTGATCGTGGTGTCAAAGGCGTTCCAGACCACCATGTACTCGTTACGGATGCTGTTCCAGGCCACGCGGGGCCCGTAAAAGCTCCGGTTGGGATAGGTGATGAACCTTTTCTCGGCTTTCTGGTACGAGTTGTTCCAGGCGATGACGCGGCCGTAGATCTCGTAGACGTTGGTGTCGGTCCCGGTCTCTTGCATCCAGACGACGAGGTACTCGTCGTTGGTGGCGTTGTAGGCCACGGCCGGCTGGACGCGGTCGTTGGGACCGGACGAGATGGCGAACCAGGGCCCCACGCGCTGGCCGCTTTCGGATACGCGCTGGGCGTAGATGTCGCGGTTGTCGGGCCACTCGTTGTGCCAGACCACCAGGTACTCCTTGTGTTTGTAGTTGTGGGCCACGGCCGGCCGGTGCCGGTGGGCGTCGAGCGGCGTCGAGGTGGTCGAGATCTGGACTTCCGGGCCGAGCCGGTACAGGAAAGACGGGCTGGTCAGCTCGGGCCCCCACACGCCCTCCTCAGCCAGGGCGGCGCGGGTGATGAGGCCGGCCAGCAAGAGCAGGCCGGCAGCCAGGAACCACATAGTACGGGTATAGACTTTCATGGATATCCTCCCTCGAAAACAAGACTGTGGGGCAAGATGTCATCTTGCCCTACGCTCAGCCGGTTTTCGTGCCCACGGGGTGGGCCCTGCGCATGGGCAACTCCTCCCCAAAGGAGTAAGTCAGCCAGGAAACGTCCGAAAACCTCCGATGAAACCCTCCCGCCGCTGCCAAAGCCGGCGGGAGGGCCGATCTCATTTGTTGCGCAAGATGCAGGGCAGGTAAGTGCAGCAGCAGCCGCCGCCCTGTAGATTGGGCGCTGAAGGTCCCAGCAAGCGGTACGCCCCCCCGGCGGCGATACTGCCAGCCTGTACCCTGAAACTCGTGAGCTGATAGCTCCCTCCCGAGATGATCCCGGTTTCAACCTGGTAGCGGGGAGCAGACAGCGCGCCGGCACCCGTGCTCAACAGCAGAAAGGCGATCAGGAACAGCAAAAGGGTGATCCGTGTTTTCATCGGCCTGCCTCCTACTGCAACGTAACGATCACGGGGATCACGCCCGTGCCGGATGGCAACGCGCCCAGAGCCTTGCCAATGATGGTACCCGGTTGCGGCGAAACAGCCCGCATGGCATAGCCGGGGTTAGGGGACGCTACCAGCCGGTCGCCAGGCGCGATGGCCCCGTAGGATGCATCGACCTTGAGGGCCTTGTAGGCGCCCAGCGTGACAATGGTCAGATATTCACCAGGGCCTATGGCTGCGTCGTTGACGGCACTCTTGGACCTTTCGTAGGCAGCGTTTCCTTCCGGTGCAGGGGTAAAGTGTTTGTCCACGATGCCGACTATGGCGCCTGCCTGTCTGGCTGTGGCCTGGCGCACCTTGATCACCGGGATCTCGCCCATCACGGCTGGCCCCGCGCCACTGATAACCACTACGTCGCCGGCCTCCAGGGGCACGACATCGTCGTTTTGGGCCACCTCCACAACGTAACCACTCTTGCCCCCGGCGAAGGTGGAATAGCCCTCCACGTACAGGTCGCCCTTGGCGTATACGCCATAGCCCGGGCCCTGGCCCAGAACGCCGACCCCGTTAGGTGCATATCCCACCACGCCTATGCCACCCCCGGCGCCGGACTCATTCTTACCGTACACACCATACTGGCCTACCACCGTGGTGTAGCCTTCCACGCCACGGCCGTTCGTGCTTCGGCCCACGATGCCTGCACCATCCTGGCTTTCTCCATACACGCCGAGGCCGGTGCCCGTTGCGTAGCCACGGAGCCCATTGCCGCCACCCCCGTTCCAGCCCCAGATGGTGGGGCCGTTGCCAGAGTTGACGACCTTGAAGGCGCCGTTCGACCAGGCGATATTCGCGTACCACACCTCGCCCACGTGGTCGTGGGGGCAGGCCAGGCCAGCGGTCGCGCTGTCCGACGCCGTCGACGTGGCGCTCAGGCGCTGGCGTGGGAGCAACTGGGTGAACCCGGCTTCCGCAGGTCCCCGCACCCCCACGGCCAGCCAGCGCGCGCCACCGTCGAGCACAGCAGCCGGGATGATAGTTGCACGGCCCAGGGCTACCTCAAACACGCCATCCTCCACTGTTACCCCTTCTTGCACCTCTGACCAGAGCGACTCCCCGCCGGTCTCGGCCGCATACAGGGCGAAAGAAAAGTCGTAGAGCCCATCGGCCACCGGCTGTCCTGCTGGGTCAGACAGTGCGCCGGCGTAGGGGATGGTCACTTTTTCTTGATTGGCTTTCGCCGGTAGAGGCAAGGCCTGGGCCATGCCAGCGCGCCCGGGGCCGATTCCCACAGCCAGCATTACGGCGCTGGCGACCAGAACTGCAAGTAGCACTCTCTTGGTAGACGTTTTTTCCTCCTCAAATTTGTGAATGGTTTGACACACAGTTGCGCGTTGCGTAGCAAGTCTCATACACCACCTCCTTCCTGAACCGATCTCAGCGTCATATCCACCACCGTCCTGCCATCCGCCGCTCTACCCCCCGCGCACCACCAGCGGCAGGAACACCTCCCACCTCACTCCCTCGAAGGCACCGATGTCGTACTTGAGACCCTGCGGACGGGGATTGCCGTCCAGGTCCACCGTCAGCCAGGGGATGGTCAGCCCGGCGTCCACGGCGGGGGAGCCTGCACGCAGGTGGTAGTTCGCCGTCAGCAGCGGGTCTTGCTGGATGGGATTGCTGCCGACAATGGGGTCGGAGGTGTTCCAGAAGAGGTTGGTGTCGGCAGTGACAGTGCTGCTGGCGGGGGCGGTATTGGCGACGCCCACCGTGTGGCCGGCGATGAGGTTGTTGGTCAACATCAGGGTGGCGTAACGCCAGACGACGGCGCCACTGTCCCCGTTGTCGGCGATCCAATCCCATCTCATTGTTTTTGCTCGCCACGTTGTCCGTGATGACGCAGTGGCCTACGTGAAGGCCGGTGCCCGTGGCGTAGATGCCCCCGCCGCAGCCCCAGTTGTTGCAGTTGCCGCTGCCGTCGCCGTGGGTGAGGGTCAGGTGCAGGAGGGACACATCGCCGGCGTTGGTGATGCTGATCACCGAGCCGCCCCACTGAGCGTCCAGCACCGTCTGATGCAGGTGCGGGTCAAAGTCGCCGTCGCCGCAGGACTGACCATAGCCTCCGCGCATCACCAGTTCCCTGGTGATGACGGCCACCGTGCCGGCAGGGTCGGTGTAGGTGCCGGCGGCGATGCGGATTTGGTCGCTAGGAGAGGCGCCATCCACCGCGGCCTGCACGGAAGCGTAGCACCCTCCGCCGCAGACGGCGTCACAACGCGGGTGGGGTTCCAGTAGGCGCCGGAGGGCGAGATTTCGGTCCACAGTTCCGCCAACACCCTGGCATGCGCCTTGCCGGGCAACCCGGCCTGTGGGCCACACCAATCGGGCAGCCTGGGGCCTTCGATTTGCGGCAGCGCCTGGCCGCCGGCGCCGGTGGCCTGCACCAGCAGGATCAGGTGGCGCAGGGGGGAATCGGTGGGCACGCCACCTTGGCTGTCGTCGTGCACTGGCTGGAGTCACAAGGTTCTTATTGCAGTGTGATGCCAGTATAGCGCAACCGTGCGCAAAAGTCAATCAGGTTACTGGGTGCTCTTTCCGGCGTTCTACGCGCTGATGCTGACTTTCGCCTGGCCGACGGTAGGCAAGTCGCTCACGCTGATGGCGCTGGTCCTGTGCGCGCTGTGGACGCTGACACCAACCGACCACCGCCTGGCGCTGCTGACGTTCGTCGCCGGGGCGGGGCTGGGGTATTTCCTCGAGCGCTGGGGCACCACGCGCATGTGCTGGACCTATTACACCCGCCAGGCGCCGCCCCTGTTCGCCGTGCTGGCGCACGGCATGGCCGCAGTCGCCTTCTGGCGGGTGGGGTTATTGTTCAACAGGGTCAGCGCGACACTGCGCGGTCTGCGGAAGGAAGGGACAACATGCTGCACTATGGAACAGGCTGGCAGAAGCACTGACGCAAAGACCCGAACGTGACGACAGGGCAGGTAACTACCCTGCCGACCACAACCAATGCGATGACTCTTTACCCCTGAATCCGATCCTGAAACGCAGGGTCTGGAACCTCGCTCTGTTCACTGACCCACCACCAACAAGGTCCTTGCTCAGGTATCTCTTTACAGTAAGTGACCCACCCCCTTTTCGCTGGCTGACGACCTAATGCACAGGCTGGCTCTTCAATCATTCGAGGGGGAACACCACCCATCTCCGACAGTACTTTCATGGTCTTCGTCAAGTATTTGCAGGTCATTGGTACCTACTTGTTCTTAAGCTGCTCAACCAGGCGCATTCCAAGAATCGGACTGTGAATAGCTCAGTAATTACCACCCCAGGCTTGTCTTACCCGCGATCTTCGGATGCTGTTGCACACCGCGCACGAACTTAGCTACCATATCTTGGGCCCCGTGCCCATTCGTGAAAGCGTTCTCAGCCTGTTCGGCAACAATGGATAGGTGAGTTACGTCGCCAGCCGAGGAAATCCTGACTTCTATAGCGCCTCTAATTCTATTAAGCCAAGCCCAGGCGGATGCCCATCTGCCTTCTATTCTACCAGTCGTGCGTTCAACGGTAGTGATTTCTACTAGCTTACCAAGGACCTCGACACAAGCCTGAGCAACAACAGCAGGGGGAGACTGAATGGCAATCTCCTCTTGAACGGACGAGTTTGGATACAATGACCCTGGACGCATAATGCCTCCCTATCTTTGCGTTGTCACTACATAACAACCAACTCCCGCCTGCCCCGCCAACCATAACCAAGCGGTGTTTGGTCAAACTGTTACCGCCTCAAAAGCAACCCGCAACTGCTCTGGCTTCGGAACCAGGAAGTTGAGTTTTTCAAAGCCGATAACGCGCCCTGACTTGTCTTTCATCAAAACAACCTCGTCACCTGTCTCTTCACAGATATATTCATCCTTCGGGTCGCTAAACCAGACGGTGAGCGTATTGCCTACCTGGTCGTAGAATACTTTTACTTGGGCCATACTCGTACTCCTTCCTTGATAGTGCCGGTCGGATAGGATGTAATCAAGAATCCTTCTTCATTGAGCCGCTTTGCCACTGCACAGATCCACCGTCCCACGCGTTCCAACTTGTAGAACAGATACACAGCAGGATCACTCCGACTCAGACGAATCTCGTCTGGATTCTTCAGCGTTTCTTTTACATCCCACTCACGTGCTGCCATCACTGGGTGCTTGATGGTAGTAATCAGTTCCCAATAAGAACAGGTTACACGCACACAGAAACCAAGCGGTGTCCAGACTTCAAAAAGCAAATTGCCTGTGGAGTAATCATCATTCATGCTGTCCTCGTCATCCATGAGCAGTCTACTGCACAGCGTTCAGGGCAGTTCCACCACCTTGGCCGTCATCTGGAACTGGCTGGAGTCACAAGATTATTATTGCAGTGTGATACCAGTATAGCGCGACCTTGCGTAAAAGTCAATCAGGTTGGCGCTGGTGTCTCAACCCAAGCACGTCACCGTCCCCTGCTCGCAGTTGGCGCACTCGAACTGGATGTGTGATATTGCAGAATGGTCAACATGTGGAAGTCACCGGCAGGGAACTTGTTCGACAACCGACTTGCTAAAGGACTTGCATAGGATAGAGATAGGAGTATACTGACATACGAGAGCCTCTGCTCCTGAGTATTCGACGGAATCGCCGCAAGGTGCGGCCGATTGACGCCCCCGGCATCCAGCGCAAGAGGAGAACATGGCCCATTCTCGCCACCTGGCCCTGGAAGACCTGCGTTTAGCGCGCGATCCTGACCATCTCCTGGCGCTCTTTCGCAAACTGGCCTACCGGGTCGAGTCGGAACTCGTCCCCCGCGACCCGGCAGACCTCGAGTTCCCCGAGCGGGCCGGCATTCAGCGCTGCTTCCTCCTGGCCGACCAGGCGCGAGCCGGCCTGGCGGTGCTCAAGGAGCGCTACTTGGCCGCCGAGGAGAAATGGGAACGGGACGACCTGCGCGTGCAGATCGAGCGGCGCTGGACGCCATCGAGGAGCACCGCTTCGCCCCGCGCTCGCTGGAGGACTTGAGGTGCGGCTCGGCACGCGCAACGTCCGTTTCGCCACCCGCGTCTGCCGCCACTGCAACGCCCGCTTTTCGTGCGCCTCCTGCCGGCAGTACGCCTGGCAAGCGGAGCGGCGCGGCGTGGCCGAATCGCAGGTGCGCCAGTTCTACGTCGAGCCGTTCACCGACGCCGAGCAAGAACAGTGGCGCACCGCCGGCCTGGATGCCGCCCCCGACGCCGGTGGGCTGCGGGCGAATTACTGACCGGAGACCGGCGATCCTTCGCTGGCGCTCAGGACAGGCGGATGACCGGGGGCGGATGACCGGGGGGTTTCAGTTGACGGAGGTAGTATGGAAGACCACGAAGCACTGGAACGCACGTTGAAACGCGCCCGCCGGGCGCTGCAAATCCTGGAAGAGGAATCCGCCGGCTACACCGCGCTGACCCGGCCCGCCCATCTCCAGATCGAACTGGAAGAGCAGCGCAAGGAGGTCGCCAGCCTGGAGGCCCGCCTGGCCCAGTTGAGCGGGCGCGGCGGGGCCGCCATCCCCGACAACCTGCCCTCCCGCCCGCCCATCTTTTGCGGGCGCGAAACAGAGGTGGCGCGCTGCCTGGAGGCGCTCTCGCCCGACGTGCGCGGCTGGGGCGTGACGATTGACGGCCTGGGCGGGATGGGCAAGACGGCGCTGGCGTTGGAGGCGGCCCATCGGGCGCGCGAGCAGGCGTGGTTCGACGCCTACGCCTTCGCCTCGGCCAAGACGGCGCGCCTCACGCCGGAGGGCGTGCGCGAGGAGACGCTGGCCCTCACCTCGCTGGATGCTTTCGTGCGCGAGGCCGCCCGCGTGCTGCGCTGCGAAGCGGCCGAGCGCGCCACCGATGCCGCCGAGCGCCGCCGCCTGCTGCTGGAGGGGCTGCGCGGCCGCCGCGCCCTGCTGCTGTGGGACAACCTGGAGACGCTCATCGCCGAGGAGCGCGACCTCATCGCCGAGTTCCTCACCCGCCTGCCCGGCGCCAACAAGGCCATCCTCACCAGCCGCCGCCGCACCGGCGAGAGCGCGCTCACCCTGCGCCTCGAGCGGCTGGACGAGCGCGCCGCCATGGGCCTGATGGACGCGCTCGGCCGGCGCGCCCCCCGCGTGGCCGCCGAACTGCGCGCCGGCGGGGAGGGGGGCCGCCGCGCCCTCTACAACGCCGCCGGCGGCAACCCGCTGGTGCTGCACTTTGCGCTGGGCCTGGTGGCCCAAAGGGGCTACACCCTGCCCGCCGCCGTGGCCCGCGTGCTGGATGCCGAACGCTCCGGCGACCTGTACGGCTTTCTCTTCGCCGACGCCGCCCGCGACCTGCAGGCCGACGACCGGGCCGCGCTCTCGGCCCTGGCGGGCTTTCGGTCCCCGGCCTCGCTGGGGGCGCTGCGCGACGTTACCGGGCTGGCGGAGGCCCCCCTGCGCCTGGCCCTGGAGCGGCTGGTGACGCTCTCCCTGGTCAACGAGGCCCAGGGCGACGCCTACGGCCTGCACCCCCTCACCCGCACCTTTGTGCTGGCGGCGTTGGACGTTGGGGCGGTCGGGGCAACTCTCGCCGGTCGCCCAGGGCAGGCGCAAGGCCTTGCCACTACGTTGGACCCCGACGCCTGGCGCAAGGCCCTGCGCTACTGGGTGGACTATGCCAAACAATACGGTGGCGATGACAAAGACGCCTACCTGAACTACCCCCGCCTGGAAGCCGAATGGCCCAACCTCGAGGCTGCCGCCGCCGCCCTGCACGGCCTCCTGCTCCCTCTCCCGCAAGCGGGAGAGGGCTGGGGTGAGGGCCAAAAAGAGGCCGCCCGCCTGCTGGTGGACCTGGCCGGCGCGCTGCGCATCTTTCTCTTCTTCCGCGGCTACTGGGACGAGCGCATCCGCCTGAGCACGTGGGCCTACGAGGCGGCGCGGGCGCTGGAGAATTGGCGAGCCGCCGGCTGGCGTGCCTACGACGTGGCCTGGATTCACTACTACCGCGCCGAGACCGACCAGGCCGCCGCCTGGGCCGCCCGCATGGCTGAGGCGATGGAACGCAGCGGCGGGCGCCGCGACCGCGCCGCGGCCATCCGGCTGCGCGGCGCGGTGGCCCAGCAGCGGCAGGACTACCCCGAGGCCAAGCGGCTCTACGCCGAGGCGCTCGCCGCCTTCCGCGACCTGGGCGAAGAGGCCGACCTCGCCATCGTCCTCAACGACCTGGGGGCCGTGGCCCGCGCGCAAGAGCAGTACGACCGCGCCGAGGACTACTACCGCGAGACGCTGGCCCTGGCCGAGAAACACGAGGCTAAAGGGGGGCAAGTCTACATCACCGAGAACCTGGGCCTGCTGGCCCTGGAGCGCGGCCGCCCGGCGCAGGCCCGCCCCCACTTTGAGCGCGCCCTGGCCCTGGCCCGCCAGGTGGGCCGGGAAGACCTGGTGGCAGACGCCCACTGGGGCCTGGCCCGCGTCCTGGAAGAGGAGGGCCGCCCCGCCGAGGCCCTGCCCCTGGCCGAAGAGGCCCTGCGCATCCGCGAGCGCCTGCGCCACCGGGCTGTGGGTGAGGCGCGGGAATTGGCGGAGCGGCTGCGGAAGAAAGTAGGCGGTAGACAGTAGACGAGGCCCTGGTCTACCGTCCACCTGCAACGGAGGCACACATGAACGATGACCGCGAAACACTGGAGCGCGCGCTCACGATGGCCCGCCGTGCCCTGGCGATTCTGGAAGAGCAGGCCGCCGGCTACACCGCGCTGACCATTCCCGCGCATTTGCAGATCGAACTGGAAGAGAAACGCCGCCAGGTGGCGGCTTTGGAGCGCCGCTGCGCCGAACCCCGCCAGGAAAAAGCTCCCTCCTCGCCGTCGCCCCCATCTATCAGAGATACCGTCTCTGATGCCGCCCCCACATCACAGTTGCCGCAGGCGCAACTGCTGCGCGATGACAAGCCGCAAGTGGCAAGCAACCAAAGGGAGGGTGCGGGCCCAACCCTCACCTGGCTGCACCTCTCCGACCTGCACTTTCGCGAGTCCTGTGCCTACGATGAGAACATCGTGCTCCAGGCCCTGCTGCGCGATGTAACGGAACGTATCCGTGACGACGGCCTGCGCCCGAATTTCGCCGTCATCACCGGCGACCTGGCCTTTTCCGGCAAACCGGCCGAGTATGCACTTGCGACGCGCTTTCTGGATGAGCTGCTCGAGACCACCGGCCTCTCCCGCCAGCAACTGTTCCTTGTCCCCGGCAACCACGATGTGGATCGCAGCCTGATCACCGGCGGGGCGCAAGCCATTACCGACGCGCTCGTGGATCGCGCCAGCGCGAACACCTGTTTGAAGACGGCTGCCGACCAGCGGCTGGTGTTGGCGCGCTTCAAAGGCTACGCCCGGTTTACCAGATACCACTACGGTGGGAAGCGCACCTTTTCCGACCGGCAGTATTTCTACGTCCACACGTTCCCGGCCGGGGGACGGCAGGTCGCCGTGCTGGGCTTGAACTCGGCCTGGGCGTGCGGCTCGGATGCGGATAAAGCACCCGGCGTGCTCCTCGGCGAGCGCCAGGTGCGCGACGCGCTGGCCAAGGCCAAGGGAGCGGATATCAGGATCGCGCTGCTGCATCATCCCTTCGATTGGCTGCGCGACTTTGACCGGGCCGATAGCGAGGCACTGCTCCTGGATGCCTGCGATTTCGTGCTGCACGGCCACCTCCACCGCACGGCAGCGCTGCAACTGGTCGGCCCCGATGCGCAGGCGATGGTGGTCGCGGGCGGCGCGTGCTATGAGACGCGCGACTATCCCAATGCCTACAACTTTGTCCGGCTGGATTTCGCGGCGGGCAAGGGGCAGATCTTGCTGCGGCGTTATTCCGATGCGAGCGGCGGCTTCTGGGCCAGGGATACGCTCACCTACCGCAATGCGCCAGATGGGGTGTATACTTTTGACCTGCCGCCCAGCGACCCGCATCCGGGGGCTCCGCCGCTGGCTGCGCCTTTCACGCCGAGCGCGGGCAACCCCTTCACCGTGGGGCCTGCTATCCGCGACCCGGCGCGCTTCTACGGGCGGCAGGCCGAGTTGCAGGCGATCGCCGGGCGCGTGGGGGGCGTCTCGGCGCAATCCATCTCCATCGTGGGCGAGCGGCGGATCGGCAAATCCTCGCTGCTCTGGCAGGTCAAGACCCGCGCCGCCGACCTCTTCCACACCGGTCACCGCTACGTGGTGTTCTATCAGGACCTCACCGGCGCGGCGGGCCGCAGCAACCGCGACCTGATGCGCACGCTGCGCCGCGACTTGACGCGCGCCGGGTTGCCGGCCTGGGACGCCGCCGAGGATGGCGACCTGAGCGCGCTCTCTTACGTGCTGGAAGACCTGGAATCCCACCATCCCGACGTGCGCCTGGTGCTGCTGCTCGACGAGTTCGAGTGCATCAGCAAGCGCCCCGCCGAGTTCGACGGCCTGCTGGGCGAACTGCGCGCCGAGGGACAGTTGGGGCGCGTGGCCCTGGTCACGGCGTCGGTCACGCCACTGGCCGACCTGTGCGCCCAGGGACGGCTCGAGCCTTCACCTTTCTTCAACATTTTCACCCAGGTGACGTTGGGGCCGCTGGACGAGGCGGCCTGGCGCGCCCTGGTACAGGATGGGCTGGGTGAGGTCGGCGCGGACGATTGGCGCTTGATCGAGGAATGCGCCGGGCGGCACCCGTTCTACACCCAGATGGCGGCCTCGCTGCTGTGGGAGGCCCGCCGCGCCGGGCCGGTGGATTATGGCGCGCTGCAGGCGCAATTCGAGGCGCAGGCGCAACAACATCGCGACTACCAAAAGCGTCACGCTGTCACGCCCAAGTCCTAATCTTCACGTTTCACGTTTCACGTTTCACGCCAACGGAGTGCCCGATGTTGCGACAGTACCTTTTCGACTCTCTCCTGCTGTTCTACAACGCCTGGTTCCGCCCGGCGCGCCTGCAACAGCGGCTCAACGCGTGGGTGCCGCCGAAGCAAGCCGGAGAGAACACGGCGTGGTGGGGTACTCTCTGGCTCCCTACCTCCCGGCAAGCGTGGCGCATCTGGCTCCTGTGCCTGCCCTGGTGGCTGATGGGCGCACTGCTGCTTCCCTTGTTAGCCGGTAATGCGCTCCCCACGGCTGGGTTGGTCGTGCTGGTTCCGCTGTTGGTATTGGTTGGGTGGGGCGTCACGGGGCTCTCTCCGGCGCTGGGGCTGCTCGTGCCGGCGCTGCTCGCTGTGGGCTGGGGCGCGCAACCTCAGGCGGGACCGCACCTTTGGGAGGTGTATAATGCCAGCCTGCGCTCCTGGCTGACCGCGCGCAGCGGATTGCTGGCGGCGCTGCTGGCCGTGGCCGCAGGATGCGATGCCGCTCTCGTGTATGGTTTGCTGCGCCGGGGCCATTGGCGCGGCGCGCGCGTCGTGCAGGGCGGTGCGGGGATCGTTGTTGGCCTGTTGACCGGGCTGCTCGTGGGTGGCGCAGCCGGCGTGGGGTGGGGGATCGGGGCAGGAGTGTTAGCCGGTGGTGTAGCCGGTATATTTCTGTTTGGTATTAGCGACAACGATGTAGGAGATCAAGCGGACGTCGTGGTGGTCGTCGTGGTGGGCGTCGTGGCGGGCCTCGTGGCGGGCCTCGTGGCGGGCCTCGTGGCGTTCGGCGTGGCGGGCGTCGTGGCGGTCATCGTGGCGGGCGTCTATGCGGTCGGCGTGGCGGTCAGCGTGGCGGTCAGCGTGGCGGGCGTCGTGGCGGGCGTCGTGGCGGGCGTCGTGGCGGTCGTCGTGGCGGTCGGCGTGGCGGGCCTGGCACTGCTGCCGCCGGTCGTGGCCTGGCCGCTCCTGGTGTTAATCGCAGCGGCATTGGGGCGACAGCCCCGTTGGTGGGGCGCACTGCTTGTTGCTGTTGTCCTGGCCGCGCTACGGGTAGAAAATGCCGGCTGGCTGGATGCCGGGCTGGTGTTTGTGCTGACATTGCTGGCCTACTACCGCCTGCCCTGGCAGGTCGCGCCCTGGCTGGCAGGGCAATGGGCTTATGGGCGAGTCACCGCTCCCCGCTTCCAGGTTTTCGGCCGTTGGACTTGGGCCTTTGAACCGCAGTCTGCGCTCGCGGCGCTTGCCGGCGTCCCTCCCTTTAGCGACGAAACCGCACGCCTGCGTGTCCCGCATCTGGATGATTTGCTGGCTCTGACCGTCCGCGAGGACCGCGAAGCGGCGCTGCGGGCGGTGGAAACGGTAGGCCAATCGCGTTATCAGGCCTGGGCCGCACCGCGTACTTACGCGCAGATGGCCGCGGACGCCGCGACGCAGTACACCACACTGGAATCCATCGCGCAGGCCACGCAAGAGATCACCTGGCTGCCGGAGGATTTGGCGGCTCTGCCCCCCGATGTAGCGCAGGTCTGGCCGCGCCTCCAGGCCCTGAGCCGCGATGTGGCGGCGGCGCTGGCTTCAGAAAGCACCTACACCCGTCGCCAGGGCCTGAGCCACACCCGCGATGCGCTCGTCGCACTGCGGCAGCAACTCTTCGGCATGGGTAAGATTGCTTTGCAGCGTTGGCAGCCGGTGGTGGAGCATTGGGACAGCGTTTTGGCCCGTGAACTCGAGCGCCCGCTTCTGGCAGAGGGTGCGGCGCTGGTCAATCCCTTCGATGCGGGCAATCCCATCAGACTGCTCCGTGCCGCGCTCTTCCGCGGCCGCCGTGATCTGGTGGAACAGGTGGCCGGGGCCTTGCTGGAGCGCAACCGGCCCACCTTGGTCCTCCACGGCCCGCGCCGTATGGGCAAGACCTCGTTCCTGCTGCAACTGCCGCGCCTGCTGCCGGGGCGCGTCGTCCCCGTCTTTGTGGATTTGCAGCGCGCCGCCAACACCGAGAGCACCTGGCGCTTCCTGTACGCGGTGGCCCGCGCCACCGTCAACGATGCCCGCAGCGGCAACCGCCTCAGCCTGCCCGCGCCGGAGCGGGCGGCCTTTGAGCGTGAGCCGTTCGGCGCTTTTGGTGATTGGCTGGATGATGCTGTCTTGCCCGCGCTCCAACAGGCGGGGGAGTTCACCTTGCTGCTGACCTTTGACGAGTTTGAGAAGTTGGGTCAAGCCCTGGAGATGGGGCGCGTAAAGGAGCGCGTGTTGGACGAGTTGCGGCACACCATCCAGCACCGCCAGGCGGTGAGCGTGCTCTTTGCCGGCGTGCAGACGTTGGATGACCTGGGACCGCGCTGGTCGTCGTACTTTATCAGCGTGCGGCCGCTGCGCATTGGCTATCTCGCCCCGGACGAGGCCGCCGACCTGGTGCGCCATCCCGATCCAAATGTAGAGTTCCCTCTGGAATACAGCGATGCGGCCGTGGACAACATCCTGCGCGCCACGCGCTGCCATCCCTACCTGGTACAACTGGTCTGCTCCGCCGTGGTGGACCTCGCCAACGCGCGGCGCACCCTGCTGGCGACGCCCGACCTGGTGGCCGAGGCGCAGACGCAGGCGTTGGAGCGCGGCGAGCCGTACTTCCGGAACCTGTGGGACGAGACCCCCGGTGACGACGCAGCGACCCTCAGCGCCGGGCGGCGCATCCTGCGGGCGGTCGCCGAGGCCGGGGTATGGCCTCTCCCCTCTCCTGGCAGGAGAGGGGCCGGGGGTGAGGTCGCAGCACGCGCCCTGGAGCGCCTGCTGCGCCACGACGTATTGGAGCGGGTCGCAGGCGGCGTCAAGTTCCAGGTTCCGCTCGTGCAGCGTTGGATCCGCGAGCGCGCGCCGGTGGCGTAGTACAGACCAAGATAGCCTTTGATGATTCACCCCTGAGAGGAGTCTCGACAATGACTGGATTGCCTTCTGAACTGTACCGCCGGTGCCGTGCTCTGCTGTTGCGCTGCGCCGAATTCGACTCCAACGCCGCGCTGTGCGCTGTCTTTGTTACCATCGAACTGGCGCCGTTCCGCAACGGCTTGCCGGAGACAGGCGCCAAATCCGCCCGTGTGGACGCGGTGTTGGCCTACCTGCTGAGCAAGCAGCTCGGCGATGGACGAGCCGTGCTGCCGCTATTCCTGACCGCGCTGGTTGAGCGCCACGATCCTGCCGACGCGCTGCACGGCGAATTGGAGGCACTGGCTCAAGACGTTATGGGGGTGCTCTCCTCATCGCCTCGACCTCCCGCTGCGGCCAAGTCAAGCAACCCTACACTGGCTGAAGACGGGGCACTCCGCATGGCCCGCCGCGCCCTGGCGATTCTGGAAGAGCAGGCCGCCGGCTACACCGCGCTGACCATCCCGACGCACTTGCAGATCGAACTGGAAGAGAAGCGCCGCGAAGTGGCGGAGCTGGAAGCCCGGCTGGGCGGCGCCACAGGCGCACCATCCCCCGCCCGTCATTCCGAGCGCAGCGAGGAATCTCGTATCTTCGACCAGCGCGGGCAGCGGGTCAGCACGCAGATCAACGTGGCGGGGGATTATATCGCCGTTCAGGGTGACGGCAACGTCGTGGGCGATGACGACACCGTCGCTGTGGACAAGGGCGCGGATCCCGCCGGACCGCACGAGCTTGAATGACCGGCGGCCAGGGGAGCGCTGGCATTTCTCCTCAGGCTGATCCAGTGGGAACCCGTTTCAACGGGTTTCCTGTATCAGCCGTCGAATTCATTCGGCGGCGGTATGCGGCGGCGACTGGCGTGATTCAAATGACGCGCTACGCCCGCCCTGGGAGAAAGGGAATCATTTGTGGGATCGCATCCCTTTCGGCACCGACCATCGCCCCAGCATTGGCATGTATCAGACTTACTTCCGCTTCCTGGAGACCGCCGACGAGTACTTTGAGTACGACTCCGACCCTTTGGACACCGCCAGCCAGGTCATCACGCGCCCCGATGTGATCTCTGTACTACGTTAATTTGCTTTTTACGTATTAACGTAGCACAATTTACACACCTTGGGCCGGGAGCAGACAATGAATGAGACCGGATACGCGCAATCGCAGGGCATGACGCTGCTCACTCGCGTGGTGGAGGAGGCCGGCCCGCTGTTCACGACGGCGCAGGCCACGGCCGCCGCGCCGGAGCTGCCCCCATACCGCGTGCGCGCCTTGTTGAGTCAACTGGCGCAGGCCGGCTGGATCGAACGGCTCAAGCGCGGCACGTATGCGGTCCGCACGCCCCTGTTCAACACGGAGGTCCACCCCTACGCGGCAGCGGAGGCGCTGGTTTCGCCCCTCGCCATCAGCCATTGGTCGGCGCTGGCCCATCACGGCCTCACCACCCAGATTCCGCCGATGGTGCAGGCTTCCACGCCCGTGTCCGTCGTCACGCCCGACATGCGCCAGGGGGCGGCCTATCGCCCGCGCGGGCGGGCGGCCTGGCGGGCGTTGGGCCTGGAATTCGAGTTCATCCGCGTGCAGCCCAGGCATTTCTTCGGTTTTCAAGAGGTGTGGGTCAGCCGGTGGCACCGGGTCTCCGTCACCGACCCGGAGCGCACCGTGCTCGATCTGTTCGCTGCGCCGCAGGTCTTTGGCTCGCTGCAAGCCGGCCTGGAGACGCTGGAGGCCCATCTATTGCGTCTGGATGTGGATCAGCTGGCGGCGTATGCGCTGCGCTATGACGTCGGCGCCGTCATCAAGCGGCTGGGCTGGGCGTTGGAAACCTGCGGCGCGCCGGAGCGCGTCACCACGCTGCTGCGGGCCTATCCCCTGGGTGCGTACTCGCAGTTGGACCCCACCGGCCCGCCCGGCGGGACGCCGGTCGCCCGCTGGCGTCTGCGCAACAATCTTCAGGTGGAGGCTGACAATGCCCACCGTTGACCAACTGCTGCGCGCGGCAGCCCGGGCGCAGCCCCACACGCCGTTCTGGGTGCTGGAAAAGGATTACGCGCTCCACACCCCCCACGCCTGGGGGATGATGCGGGCGGCGCTATTGCACGGGCTGGATGCCTGGCTGGTGGAGAACGAGTTATATCGCGAGGTGACCCCGCCCACCATGCTGGCGCAGGTCACGCGCGAGGACCTGCAACTGATCTGCTGGGAGGCGGTGGGATTGTAGCGCTTGCCGATTTCTGACAAGCAGGTGCATCATAGTCACGCAAAAAGTGACTATGGTTACATAAACCACCAGACAGGCAACAGGCCCGCGATCTCCTCGCCGTGCGGTTGGTGTGAGTCAGAGCGTATATCGTCGCACCATCGGCACCCGGTCGAAGTCGGCGTCGTGGCTCACCAGGTCGAGCAGCACCCCACCTTGATCATTCCGTAATTTTGGCTATTTCTATAACGTTTCAGAGGGTGTTGTCGAGATCGTGAGCATCGTTTTGAAGTCAGAGGCCGAGGCCTGGTTAGAGAAAGTGGGGCAGCAAGATGAAACAGGTAACAGTGGCTGAAGTCAAAAACAGTTTATCCAGATATTTGCGGCTTGCAGAGAAGGAACAGATCGTGATTACCCGCCACGGAAAGCCGGCCGGAGTACTGATCGGGTTTGAGTCCGAAGACGATTGGTTCGATTACCGGCTCGAAAACGACCCGCGCTTTCTGCAACGGATTGAGGTGGCACGGCAAAGCCTAAGGTTGGGACGCGGGGTGAAGATAGAAGATATGGATTCGGCTTCTGCCTGATGAGGGACGATGCTTCTGCTGCCACCGCCCGCAAACTGGGCTACAGGGTGGAAAGAGAGTACAAGTTGGTGGCATGGTTCAAAAGGGGCGGCCACGAGGGCCGCCCCAGGGGAGCAACCACAGGGGTTGCCCCTACTCCACGTGCCACGCCAGGTTGACGAACAGGTGCCGGCCATCCTCCGTCATCCCCGCCGGTGGGTCGTCGAATCCCCACAGAACGAAGCGTTCCGTCTGTTGCGCGATAGGGTAGTGAGTCTGGTCGCCGACCTCCCGCCCGATCAGCGTCACGTCCACCGGCGGCTCGGGAATGTGGACCGCCACATGCGCCGTAGCCGTGTAGACCGCGAGGGTGCGCGTCCGGTCCAGGTAGATGGGATAGGGATCGTTCCACACCGGGTGGGCCGTGTCCACCGCGAAGACGCTGGTCTCGTTGCCGTGCCGGCCGTTGGGGTAACCGATGAGCAGCCCAATCTGCCCGAAGAACGCATGGCCCCCTCTGCCGAGTCCGATCACCGGCTTCCCGGTCTCCAGGATCAGCGCGCGTGCGGTGGGGTTACCCCACTTGTCGTCAGACCCTGTCTCCGGGCCGATGACGAACAACCCGTACGGCGTTAGCCGGGGGAACGAAGTGATGTCGCCCACGTCGAGCAGGTCCACGGCGAACCCACCGTCCTCCAGCAGCTTCTCGTAGCCGTAGGCCGTGGCCACCCCCTCAGGATTGCCCGCGTCGTAGACGTAGGCAATCCGGGGCAACACGTAGAACGAGCGCGTCACGTAGCGCGTGAACGGCTTGTCGGCGCTGTCCAGCCCCTCGGCGATCGCCTTGACCGTGTAGCTGCCGGGGTAACGTAGCTCGTAGAGGTTGCCGTAGAGACCATCGTCGGCCTTCCCATCGCCGTGATTCCCGTCGTCGTACAGCGTCAGAGCCTGGTCAAACTGTGCCACAGGGGCTTTGATCGTGGCGCTGATGGTTGCCCCGGCGATGGGCCGCCGGTCGGCCAGCACCCCGTGCACCGGCAGTGCCGCGCCGACGAGCCGCTCTTCGGGTGGCAGGCCGAACAGCAGCCACATCTGCACGTCGCTGTGGGCAGAGAGGACGGCCAGGTATTCCGTCAAGTCCATCTGGCCCAGGTTCCAGATCTCCACCCGCCAGGTGCCGGCCGGGGGCTTCTCGACACGGAATTGGTCGTGGGTGACGTCCCGGATGTGGGTCACCCCCGAGGCGCCTTCTTTGACGGGATTCCCGCCGGGATCGTACAGCCTCAGCTCGAGCGCGCCCTGGCCCCAGTTGAGGGTCCAGAGGGCCTCCGGTAATTCGTCCGGGACGTTGACCTCGTAGACATCGGGCAGCCGCTGAATGGCCGTGTCCGTCGCCTCCCACAGCCGCTGCTGGCGGGCATCCAGTTCAGCGATCGAGAGGTAGATGTCGGCCAGCCGGTTGCCCAGCTCCACCGGGAACAGCGCTGAGATGGCGCCTGGCGCGCGGGCCACGGTCGGGCTGGTCTCGCCGCCGGAGGTGTGGAAGGCCTGCCCATCGCCGTTGCAGGCGTGGCTTGAGATGTCTTGCAGCAAGGAGCGCCAGCTCGCCTGCGACGGGCCGAGCGCCACCGTGTGCACCTTGATGCTGCAGCCGGTTAAGGCCGCCTGCACGCTCGAGCCAGTCGTGTTCCACAGGGGGCTGACGTTCTCCATGCCGTCGCTCAACAGGACAATAGACTGGGGATGGCCGGCCCCGCCGGCGGCAAGCTGCTTCTTGGCCTCCAGCAGGCCGCTGCCGATGGCCGTGTACCAGAATGCGTCCGGAGCGTCAGGCATGGCGTTCACCGCCGCGCGCGCGGCGGTCAGCGTGCTCGTGCTGGTGATCGTCGTCAGCGGCAGGCGCACGCCCACCGTGGTAGAAAAGGCCACCACCCCCACCATGTCCTGCTGCTTCCAGCGATCTATGAAGGCTCGCGCGGCGTTCTTGGCCGACGGCATCTTGTCGTATAGCGCCATGCTGCCCGAGTTGTCCACCACCAGCACCTCGTCCACCGGCCCACGCGCCGTGTCCGAGTAATGTACGGCGTCTGTCTCCGTGTCGGTCCGGGTGGCCTGGAGCGTCACGCTCAGATCATAGTAGCCTGCCGCGGTCTTGGTCGGTGGCTGGACGATCAGCCAGTACTCGTCGCCGACGCGGTAGGGCGGCACCACGATCGCCGCCGTGGTCCCTTCGACCTTGACCGCGAAGTCGGAACTACCCAACGTGAGCGGCCCGGCGGCCGGCGGGACGGCGACCAGGACGCGCACCAGCAGCTTGTCGGGCGCGCTCTTGTCCCCGACCTCGGCGGTCGCCGTCTTGAGGGGGCTACGGATGTCGAACAGAGGCACGCAGGGGGTGTCGTCCCCGGCGCTAAAGTTGTTCGTCTCGCCAGCGTCCAGCCGGCCGTCATAGTCCATATCCTCGCAGCCATCCACCGTGCCGCCGCCGTCGTTGTCGGGGTCAACTTCTTTGCGCAGGCCATCGCTGTCCATGTCGGCCCCACCCGGCTTGAGCGCATAATTGCCGGCCGCGTTTAAGTAGACCTCGTACAGGTCCCACTTGTCGGTCACCCAGTCGTCATCCGCATCGGAATCGTTGGGGCTGGTGCTGAGGCGGTTGACTTCGTCAAAGTCCGTGACCCCGTCGTTGTCGCTGTCGGCGGAGAAACTGGCCTCGTCGGAGCGCGGCGTGGCGATGGCCGGGCAGTGGTACTCGCTGATGTTCCAGGAAGCATAGCTGTACCAACTGGCAGTGCCCGTCCAGGGATCCACGCGGTGGGCCAGGTTGCCGTTGGTGTCGTAGCCATCCAGCACCACACTGTGCCCGTCGTTGTTCTCGACGATCAGGATCGGCCGCCCGGCGTCAATCCAGGTACGGACATCGCTGAAGGCAGGCTTACCCCGCTTGCAGGTGTTGGCCGCGCCGTTCATCGCCCAGCGGAGAACGTCGTCGTCGCCGGCCGTGCCGCTGCCGAACGTGCACAGTTCGTCGGGCCACATACCCACTCCATGGCCCAGGTCGTCCTCCGGTGCGCCGCCGTCGTAGTGATAGTAGGAGATGCGGTCCTGGCTGAGGTTCCCACCGTTAAAGTCCACGATCATCGAGATGGCGGCCCGCGTGCAATACTTGTCGTCGTGTGGATTGCTACGCAAGGGGGTGCCGTTGCCCACCACCCAGTCGCCATCGTTCTCGTGGGCCGAGTCCCAGCGATCCTGGCCGGTGCGACTGTGGCCGTCCACGCACAGCATGCGCGAGTCCTTGTGCTGGAGTTGGGCGGTCACTCCCAGCACGACTTGCGCGTGAGGGGCCAGGGTTCGCCCGCTCACGACGCTGAACACCGTCACCTCGCCCACCGCCGACCAACCGCTGACGGCACCATCGGAGCGCTGCGCCTGCACGCGGTAATAGTAGGTGTCGTTTGGCAGGTCTGCGGCCGGGATGAAGACCGTACCGGTGAGCCACTCATCCGCCACGAGCGAGCCAAAGTCAGGCGCGGTCGCCAACTGGAAGTGGTAGCCGGCCGCGTCGCGGACGTTGGACCAGCCAAAGGGGATGCGACGATCGGTGGTGTGAATGCCGTCGGGCGGATTGCGGAAGTAGGGGGCGGGGGCCGGGTTGCGTGCGCCCGGGCTCGTTTCGCCCGGCCGGTAGATGGCCCAGTCGTCCAGAGAGTTGTCGTCGCTGCCGGGATAGAGCCCTACGGACCCACCCTGCAGCAGTACCTCGCCGCCGGGCACCTGCACCGTCGGGCCGGTGTATAGATCGTCACCCCAGAGGCCGGCCATCACTGCTGCGTCGTCGTCGTCTCCGGCTGGAGCGCCGTAGGCCACAAAGTCAACGATGTCCACCGCGTAAAGCGCCACCTGGTCGGCCCCGTCCTCGAAGACGTGGACCAGGCCGGGCGGCGTGTGGAGCACGGCCAGGCCGTCGGAGAAGTCATAGTCATCGGCCGCAGCACCCTGCCCGTCGAAGAGGATCAGGACGTACCCCCCAAACGGCACGGGAGGCAAGGCCTCGGGGATGGTATAGACACTGCCATCCACGTCGCTGATCCCCCAACCGCTGATGTCGGTGGGACCGGCCGACGCTCGGAGTGGGCTTATGGGCAGGGTAGGCAAGTGGGTGGATCCAGATGCACCACCGCTGTTCCTGAGGACCAGGGGCAGATAGACGTACACGAGGCCGGCATTGCGCAGTTCCACCCATTCGTATTCCCCCGGCGTAGGGTTGGGCAGGACCTCGTTGATGAAGATGGCCGCACCTTCACTCGAGCCTGGCACCACCAGGCGCGAGACGTTCCTGTGTTCTGACGCACCTGCGCTCTCCCAGCGTGCGCACACCAGCACGGTGACGAGCGCGAGCGTCAATAGGGAAATTCTCCAGACCTTAGCTCTCATCTCTCACACTCCTTCCAGGGAACCTTCCACACTCAGACTCTCCCCTCTCCCAGCCTTGGGAGAGGGGCCGGGGGTGAGGGCCTGCCCCCCTCCTCGCTTCGTCGCCTCAGCCACAGATGGGCGGGGGGCGGTCGAGCCAGGGCCTGGCCTGTTCGAGTTGGCCTGCCAGCCGGAACAGCGTCGCTTCGTCCCCGTACCGGCCGGCAAAGTGCATGCCGATGGGCAGCCCCTCCGCGTTCCAGTACAACGGGACCGACATGGCAGGCTGGCCGGTGGCGTTGAACAAGGGGGTGTAGGACATAATCTCAAAGATCTGTCCGGCGAGCGCGTCTACGTCAGCCACCGCCTTGATCAGGTCACCGGCATTCAGCATGCCCAGCACCTTCATGGCGCGCATCACGGCCCCCTTGGGCTGCAGCGTGCCCGTGACCATCGGTGGCATGGCCAGCGTGGGGGTCAGCAGCACGTCGTACTCTTCGAAGAACTGCCCCACCTGCCGGCCGCTGCGCATGAGCAGCCGCACTGCCCTGGAGAACTCGGCCGCCGTGATCTGCCTGCCCAGCAACCCCGCCACCCAGGTGGCGGGCTCGAAATCCCTGGCCGTCGCCTGGCGTCCCATGAGCACCTCAGCCTCCTCGATTTCAGCCCGCGTTTCGCCACACACCATGGTGAAAAAAGCCCCGGCGAATGCCTCACCGTCAATCTGCGGGGCCGCTTCCACCACCTCGTGGCCAAGGTCCTGGCACAGCTTGGCCGTCGCCTCTACCCCCTTGATGCAGTCCTCGTGAATGACGGCCGACAGGAGTGGCCTGGCAGTGAAGGCGATGCGCAGTTTGCCGGGGTCGGCATTGACCTCGCTCAAGAAAGGACGCGCCGGGGGGGCCGCGTAATACGGAGCGCCCACGTCCGGGCCGGCGGTGGCGTCGAGCATGGCGGCGCTGTCGCGCACCGAGCGGGTCAGGACGTGGTCGCAGACCATCCCCTGCCAGCCTTCGGCCAGGTCGGGGCCGATGGGGTTGCGGCCCCGGGTCGGCTTGAAGCCAAACACGCCGCAACACGAAGCCGGGATACGGAGGGCCCCGCCGCCGTCGTTCCCGTGAGCCAGGGGCACCACGTAGGCGGCCACGGCGGCGGCCGAACCACCGCTGGAACCGCCTGTCGTGCGGGTCAGGTCCCACGGGTTGTTCGATGGGCCATATAGTTCCGGCTCCGTCACCGGCACCAACCCATACTCGGGCGTGTTGGTCCTGCCGACGACGATGAGGCCGGCCGCCTTGAAGCGCCGGACCATCTCGCAGTCGTGGTCGGGCACGAAATCGCGATGAAAGCGGCTGCCGCTGCGCAAGGGGACGCCCGCGTAGGCCACCGCCAGGTCGTTAAGCAGAAATGGGACCCCCTTGAAGGGGCCGTCGGGCAGGTCCCCCTCGGCCGCTTGCCGGGCCAGGTCGTACATCTTGTAAATCACCGCGTTGAGTTGGGGGTTGACCTTTTCGATGCGGCTGATTGCTTCTTCGACCAGTTCGGCCGGCGTGACGTGCTTCGTGCGCACCAGAGCAGCCAGGCCGAGCCCATCGTACGTGGCATAGTCGCTAAAGCCCTTCATGGTCTGCCTCCTTCCCTTGTGTGACGGCACGTGTTGCGCACGATGCATCCAGTATAGCCCAGTTTTGTACGAAAGTCAACAGGTTCGTGATCAACCTTTTGACTTTTGCGCAGGCAGGCAGACCGTGTCGTTGCACCTGGATGAAGTCAGGCTCACCGCGCCGTTGAATCAATACGGGCGAACGTGGATCATCGCCGAGGAGGCGGGCCAACGATATATCATCGTCAAGGGCTCCCAACTCGAAAGCCACACCAAGATGCTCACTCCCATAGACCTGGCCGATTTCCCCTCGTTGAGGAAAGCGGCTACCGAATTGGGGATCTCACTACCGTGAGCGGGCCAGGCTATCCTGAGCGGTTGCAGAAGGAGTCTGCGGATGTCTATCTCCCTGAACCCATCCAGCAACCCAATCCTGTGCCTTTACTCGCTCTTTGACCAGCCCGGTGTCGTGCCCCAAGACGATCCCTACTACCTGGGCCTGACGATCTCGTGCGTCAGCGACTTTGGCCATGAGTGGGCGCGGGAACTGGTCGAATTCCTGAGCCGGGCGGCTGCACCTGCCTTGCGTTCGTGCCGGCTCACGCTGAGCGGGCAACCGGTCGTCAACTTCGCCGCCCACCCGGCGACGGACCTGTTTGACTGGCCGCTCATTGAGGACCTGGCCCAGCAAGGTGCCTTGAGCGAAGACTGCCTCACGGCTCTACTGGAATGGCAGCAACTTCTGGAGCAATACGAGATTGACGGCTACTGGGGCGGAGATGGAGATCCCATCACCGCCTGCCCGGCTGTGCTGGATGACCTGAAAGGGTGCGACATGGCCGGGCAATCGTTTGTCCTCGAGATCAGCCTGGACAAGGAGAGCCTGGCCGAACAGCACCTGCTGGGGGGCCTCCCCTGGCTACAGGAGAAAGTGTCAGCGCTGGTGTGGCACGACCTCGAGTCCATGTGCCAGGCCTTTGGCGATTTCCACGGGTTTCTCAAGTACCTGGCGCAGGCGGCAAGCCGGCCCGTGCTCCTGTTTTTCCACGCGCCCATAGAGCCGTATCCAGGAGATTTTTTCAAGGTCCTTTCCCTGGACACGACGGCAGTTCAACCTGGCACGCTGGCTGGCCGGCCATCGTCCCCCGGCCAACGAGATCGGGCTCGAGCGAGTCTGCTGCGTGTCCGCCGGGTCTGCTTTGCCTGGCGCCATCCGTGAGATGCGGTTCTTCAAGAGTCTCGGCGTTGAACTCGCCCAACCCCAGACGAAGGAGGAACTGCTCGATCTGTTGTCCAGCAACGGGTACGACGTCATCCACTTTTCCTGTCACGGCCAGTTCGATCGCGGCCGGCCCGGTGATTCGGTGGTCCGGCTGCCGGATGGCAGCCCATTGCGGCCCAACGAACTCTTCAAGCCAAGGCTGGAGGAGATGATTGGCCAGAGCCGTCCCCTGGTCTTTCTGAACGTGTGTCACTCAGGGCGGACAGGCGTCACGATGACCGGCCTCGGGGGCTGGGCCGAGCGCTTCATTGACATGGAATGCGGAGCCTTCATCGGCTGTGGCTGGGAGGTGTCTGACCCATTGGCAGCAGAGTTCGCCATGGCCTTTTACGAGGGCTTCCGAGGGGGGAAACCCCTGGGGCAGGCTGTGCGATCCGCCCGCCAACGGGTCAAGGACACGGCCGCAGCCAATTCGACCTGGCTGGCCTATTACCTCTACGGCAACCCCTACTGCCGTCTCAGAAGAACGTCGTAGGGCGGAAACGTGGGATAGGCTCGTAGTGGCGACTTCAGTCGCTTCTTATCCTTCAGCAACGACTGAAGTCGTCACTACAAACCCCACTCCATATCACCCACTGCTCCTACGGCGCGGGTGTGGCCTCCGGCGTGGGCGTGGCCGGCGGCTGCACGAAACTTTCGCGCGTGTCCTCGACCAGCGCCTGCACGTTGTACTCTGCCACCCGCACGTAATACGGCGATTCGGAGACCTTGACCACGTAACTGTTGTCGGCCGGGTCCTGCGCCCCCACCAGCAGCGTCACCGTCTTGTCGCCGGCCTCCAGCGTGACGGTGGCCAGCGGCGCAGCCATCCCGTACGCCGCGTCCTCCTGCTTGCCCAACGGCTTCACGAGCGTGACCGACGTGACGTTGTTGATGAGCGCGGTGACCGCTGACGCCGCCAGTTCCTCGCTCGCCTTCAACCCCGTCCAGGTCCAGTTGCCCTGCTCGTCTTTGGTGAAGACGAACGTGCCGTGGGCGTTCTTGAGCGTCACCCGCGTCAACGTCTGCTGGTCAAGCGTAAAGTAGGTGGCGTTGACCCAGGAGGCAGGAGCGGCGCTGACGTCCCAGGCCGAGAGTACGTCGGTGAGATACGTCTCGCTCTGCCCCTCGAGCCGGAAGTGCGTGGTGCTGTAACTGGGCGAAGAGCCCAGGTAGACCGTGTAGCGGGCTCCGGCCGCCGTCTCGAAGTCAATCCGCCGCAGAAAGTCCTCGGCCGCCACCTTCAACCGCCCGTGGCTGGCCTCCGTGCGGGTCACCAGGCGCCGGGTGTCCAGCCCGGCAATCTTGTCCAGCAACGGCGCAATCTTGGCGCCATCCGCCGGGTAGTCATCTGCATCAGGGACGACCCACGCTTCGCCCGCCTTGCGTAAGGAGATACTCGCGCCCTGATCGTCCGTCACCGTCAGGGCGACGACGTCTTCCGCCTTCAGGTCTGGGAAGAGCGCTCCGCCGCCCCCCGTGGCGGCCGCGCGCGGCCAGAAGACGACCAGGCTGAGGACGATCTGCACGGCCAGGACGATGGCCAGGATCATGTTCAGTCGCTTCATCGCTCCCGCGGGTGTACTCATCTGCCCACCTCCGCCGATCCGGTTTCACGCTCAGTTTTCCGTCCCGCAGCGACCAGTTCCATCGGTACCTCGTTGCGGGTGCGCAGGTTCCACACCACGCCAATGACGACCAGCGCCAGCAGCGCCAGCACATAGTTCGCCCCCTCCCACAGGGATTGCTCGCGCTCGCTCATCGGCCGCAACACGCGCGCATAAGTGCCCCGCGAGCGGATGCTCAGCAGGTCCAGGTCCTCCGTGGACCAGGAGACGGCGTTCTGCAGAAATTGCAGGCTGTTCAGGTAGCGGTCCTGGGTGAGGGCGGACGAGATGCGGAAGATGATGTCGTCCAGGAACTCGCCGCTGCCGACCACCACCAGCCTGGCCGTGTCCGGCGACATTTCGATGACGCCAGTGGATTGCTGGGACGTCTCTCCCCCCTCTTCCCCGCCAGCCGACGGCGCAGGCTTACCCTTAAAGGCACTCTCGAAAGTCCCCTGGACCGCCACGGCCAGCACGTAAGACTGGGGCTGGTCGCCCACCGGGAAACCGGCCTGCGGGTACAGTTCAAAGTTCGGCTGGATGTTCAGTTCGGTTTGCGTCCACGAAGCGGGGCTGGAGCGCAGCAACACCTGGACCTCCCGAGCGGCGTTCCTGGCCTCGTCTAGCGTGATCGGCGAGGCAAAGTTGACCGTCACGGCGGGCAGGTTCGAGACGATGGGGTTGTCCGCCGCCATACCATCGGACCGCACGTCCACGAAGAAGGGATAGTCCAGGGACTGGATCTCTTCCACCTGATAGTCTCCCACCTGGCGCACGACCGGGACCGGGAACGGCTCGTTCTGCGGGTCGAGCACCAGCGCTTGTGTGACGGTGATGCCGTAACTGGCCAGCATGTCCTGGAGCCCGTTCTGCACCGGCTCCAGCCCCAGGCCGCCCGTCATCGGATCGGGGATCAGCGAGTAGTTCCCGGCCGCCGCCACGACCGAACCACCCCGCATCAGGTACTGGTCCACGGCAAAGCGCTCCTGGTCGGTCATGTTCTTGGGCGCAATGACCACCAGCACGTCCACGTCCGCTTCCACCTGGCCGGTGCTCAGGTCCACCGGGCGCACTTCGTACTCCCGGCCCAGGGTCTCCTCCACCTGCTGCCAACTGGCGAGCGGCTGCTGCGTCTGCCCGAACATGTCTTGCGTCGGCTGCGCGGGAGGAGTCCACAGGCCCACCACCTGGAGGAAGCCGGAGGAAGCGCGCTTGAGCGCCGCTTCGACCGCCGTGCGGATCTCCGCCTCGCTCAGGTCACCCTGGGGGTAGATGACCTGGGCCTGGTCGCCGATCGTCAAGACCATGTGAAAGTAGTAACTCTCATTCGAGAAGAGCGAGGCGGCGAAAGGCTGCAGCCCATAGAGGTCGTACAGTTGCTGCCGGGTGACGGGGCTATCGGGCGCGTCGGGGTTGACGACCCGGTAGACGAACTTGCCGCCCGACTTGCCCGCGATGTCCCCGGCCACCTGCTCGATCGTCGCCGGGACCTCGGCCAGCCATTCCGGCAACGCGTCGGGGGTGAGGTACAAGGTCAACTCGGCCGGCGCGCTCAGGGCAGCCAGGACCGCGTCAATGCTCTGGAAGCCATAGACCACCTTTTTGATCGAACGGGTCAGGTCGTATTCCAGGTTGCGCAGCCGCACGTCCACCCCGTCCCGGCGCGGCACCACCTCGATCAGGTCGTCGAAGGTGAGCACCTCGGATTGATCGCCGTAGCGGATGAGGACGTCGAAATAGGAGTTGATGACCGACGCCTCGTAGCGGTCCGTGACCTGAAAGGGGGTCGGGCGGATGCCGTAGGTCTGGTTGGCCTCGGCCTCTTTGTCTGGGTCAGTGGCCGGGTCCACGATCTCCAACTGGACCTTGCCGCCGGAGGCGACCTGGTATTCCTGGAGCATGTCGCGGATGGTGGGGACCAGGGGGGCCAAGAGCGGGTGCGTCTTTTCGCTGAAATACCCGCGCACCAGGAGCGGCTCTTGCAGGTTGCCCAACAGGTCGCGGGTGGCCCGCGATAGGCTGTATTCCCGCTGCTGGGTCAGGTCCACGCGCAGGTTGCGCAGCGGGTAGGCCCACACATTGACGAACACCAGGTTCAGCGCCAGCAGCACCGACGTGAGCGTGACGCCGCTGCGCTGTGGGCGGGTGCGCTCCCCCTGGCTCCAGCGCTTGCTGACGAGCGAGAGGACGTTGAGGGTGAGAAAGACGCCGGTGAGCGAAACGTAGTAGAGCAGGTCGCGCAGGTCCACCACGCCGCGCTGGATGCTTTCAAAGCGGCTGCCGACGCCGATGGCGCGCAGCACCTCCCCCAGCACGTTGCCGGCAAAGTCGGTCACCCCGGGCGAACCGACCAGGTAGAACAGGCCGCACAGCAATACCGTGGCGATCAGCGCCACGATCTGGTTGTCGGTGCGCGAGGAGGCGAATAGCCCGATGGCGGCGTAGGCAGCCGCCAGCAGGAGCGCCGCCAGGTAGCCGCCCACCACCGGCCCCCAGTCCAGGTTGCCCAGCAGCCAGACGGTGATGGGCAGGAAGAGCGTCAGGGCCAGCGCGAGCGCGACCAGCGCCAGCACGGCCAGGAACTTGCCCACGACCAACTGAAGCGGCGAGACCGGCAAGGTGAGCAGGACCTCCATGGTCCCGGAGCGTTGCTCCTCGCTCCACTGGCGCATCGTCAGGGCCGCCACCAGAAAGATCATCAGCACCGGCATCCAGCGGAAGAGCGGCCGCACGTCGGCGACGCCGCGGGCGAAAAAGGTCTCTACCCAGAAAAAGGAGAACAGCGTGACGGCCAGGAAAGCGCCGACGAAGATCAGCGCCATCGGTGAGCCAAAGGTGCCTTTGAGTTCTTTGCGTGTGATCGAGAGTATCTGTTTCATCGTCCACCTCTCAAGCAGCCGTAGCGAGTTCGTTAAAGACCGTCTCCAGCGTGCGCACGTCTCGCTTCAACTCGCGCAGCGGCCAGTTCTGCTCCCGCGCCAACTGGTAGATGGCGGGGCAGAGGTCGCCGCTGGTGGCCTGGGATCGCCCCTGGACGTGATAGGCCGGGAAGCCTTCGGGGGTCTGGATGCGCTCGACGCCGCGCACGCCGGCCAGCTTGCTGAGCGCGCCGTCCACACCCCTGGGCGCGTCCGCCAGGACCAGCACCGCGTCGGCAGTGGCGGCCAGTTCCGAGAGCCGGGCGTCTGCCTTGACCAGCCCGTTGATGAGGATGATGACGCGGTCGCACAGCGCCTCGACCTCGGAGAGGATGTGGGTCGAGAACAGGACGGTGCTGTGCTCGGCCAGGCTGCGGATCAAGCGGCGGATCTCGACCACCTGCGTGGGGTCCAGCCCGATCGTCGGCTCGTCCAGGATGAGGAGTTGGGGGCGATGGACGATGGCCTGGGCCAGCCCGACCCGCTGCCGGAACCCCTTGCTCAGTTGGCCAATCGGCCGGGTGAGGTGGTCTTGAAGCCCGGCCGCGTAGACGGCCTCGGAGATGCGGGCCACCTGTTCGCCCTCAGGGATCTGGCGCAGGTCGGCCATCATCTTGAGGTAGGCCTGCACCGAGAGTTCCGGGTACAAGGGGGCCGTCTCCGGCAGGTAGCCGATCTGCGCCTGCACCTGGCGGGTGTGCGTCGGTACGTCCAGGCCGTTCACGGTGACGGTGCCCTCATCGGGATGCAGGTAGCCGGTGAGGATCTTCATGATGGTCGTCTTGCCGGCGCCGTTCGGGCCGAGCAGGCCGACGATTTCACGGCCGGCGATGCTGAAACTGACCCCGCGTAGCGCCTCGACGGGGCCATAGGACTTGGTCAGGTCAGTGACGTCAATCATAGTTTCCCTTCCTCCCACCTTCCCGAAAGCTCCCGGGTGTACTCACCCGCGCTTTCGGGAAGGTTATTTTTTGCTCCGTTTGTGGTCGGTGACGTAGAAGCCGGAGCCTCTGAACACGATCAGTGGCGCGGAGAAGACGCGCCGGATCTGGGTGTGGCCGGCCGGACAGGTCTCCGGGGCCGGATCGTCCACACGTTGCTTGACTTCGAAGTGTGTGCCGCACACGTCGCACACGTACTCATATCTCACCATAGGAGGCTCCCACGTCACCAACAGGCTCAGGGCAAAGACAACAAACGGCTATTCTAGTACCTA
>Ga0307377_10000846_pt1 | contig 40645 bp, 30 predicted proteins | sample TR3MG_FD_202535 | JGI IMG/M metagenome (GOLD analysis project Ga0307377, IMG submission 202535) | Soil microbial communities from Risofladan, Vaasa, Finland - TR-3 | ecosystem: Environmental > Terrestrial > Soil > Coastal area > Acid sulfate soil | place: Finland: Risofladan, Vaasa | collected...
ATCCCGCTGCTGTTTATGGGCAGCCTGATCACGGAGTCTTTCTTCGGCATTCCGGGACTGGGCAGCTACACCATCGAGGCGATACAGTCGCAGGATTTCGCCGTGGTGCGCTCGATGGTGTTCATCGGCTCGCTGCTCTATATCGTTGGGCTGCTGCTCACCGACATTTCCTACACCCTGGTTGATCCGCGCGTGAGGTTCGAGTAATGCCGATACAGCCGGTCATACTCTGGACCGATGCGCTGGTCTACCTGCTGCTGGCGGCAGTGGCGGGCTTCGTCTGGTATGTGCGCCGGCAGGAGCATCTGCGCGCACCCTGGCGGCGCGTGGCGCAGACGCCGGCGGCGATGAGTTCCCTGGTGGTTCTTGGCGTATTCATACTCATCGGCTTGCTCGATTCCGTGCATTTTCGGCTGGCGCTGCCGCCGGCGGCGGGTACGCACGCCGAACGCGGCGCATCGCAGAGTGTCGACTATGCGGTGGACGTGAAAAGCGCGCTGGACGTTTTGCTGTCGCACCTCGTGAACCGGCCCGAGCGCACCTATTCCGCGCCGCTTGCCGCTTACTCCTACGCCAAGGAGACGATCGAACTGCCCGGCAAGGACGGGAAGCCGGGCAGGGAGGTGCGCGAATATCCGCGCCTGAAGTACGGCGGCGCGCAACTGCGCGATCCCGCGCGGGAGCTGAAGGCCGACGTGCTGCTTACCGCCTTTCGCGGGGTGGCGCTCGCGCTGCCGCTGTGGCTGCTCGCTTCGCTCATGCTGGTTGCGGCTTGCAGCGGCGCAGAGCGCGCGGCCTCGCGCGACTTTTGGCAGGCCGTGTGGCGGGGAAAGACCGAAGTGCCCTGGCGCGCGGTCTTGCTCACGCTCGCGCTGGTATTTCTGCTGGCCATGCCGATGATCCTGTTGTCGGTCCACTATCACGTGCTCGGCACCGACAAGGTCGGCCAGGACGTGCTCTATCTGTCGCTCAAGAGCGTGCGCACGGCGCTGGTGATCGGCACGCTGACCACGCTGGTGATGCTGCCGTTTTCGCTGCTGCTCGGAATCATGGCGGGCTATTTTCGCGGCGTGGTGGACGACCTGATCCAGTATGTTTACACCACCCTCAATTCGATTCCGGGCGTGCTGCTGATCGCCGCTGCGGTGCTGGTGCTGCAGGTGTACGTCGAGGCCCATCCGAACATGTTTCCCACCTCGGCGCAGCGCGCGGATTTCCGCCTGCTGTGGCTGTGCATCATCCTCGGCATCACCAGCTGGACCGGGCTATGCCGGTTGCTGCGCGGGGAGGCGCTCAAGCTGCGCGAACTCGAATACGTGCAGGCGGCGCGGGCCTTCGGCGTGTCCGACTGGCGCATCATGCTGCGCCATATCCTGCCGAATGTGATGCACATCGTGCTGATTTCCGTGGTGATGGACTTTTCCGGATTCGTGCTGGCGGAGGCGGTGCTTTCCTACATCGGCGTCGGCGTCGACCCGTCCATGATCAGCTTCGGCACCATGATCAACGCGGCGCGCCTCGAAATGGGGCGCGAGCCCATGGTATGGTGGTCGCTCGCGAGTGCGTTCTTCTTCATGCTGGCCCTGGTGCTGTCGGCCAACCTGTTCGCCGACGCGGTGCGCGATGCGTTCGACCCGCGCGTGCGCGTCGGCGCCGCGAAACTGCGCTTCGCCAAGGTCGAGCTATGAGCGCGCTGCTGCAGATCAAAGAACTCAAGACCTGGCTCGACAGCTCGAGCGGGACCGTGCGCGCCATAGACGGTGTCAGTATCGAGGTGGCGCCCGGGGAGACTTACGCCATAGTCGGAGAGTCGGGTTGCGGCAAATCCATGACCGCGCTGTCGGTGCTGCGGCTGCTGCCCGAGGCGGGGCAGATCGTCGCCGGCTCGGTCTTGCTGGGCGAAGAAGACCTGCTGTGCCTGCCGGAGGCGGCGATGCGCGGGGTGCGCGGCCGCCGCATTGCCATGATCTTCCAGGAGCCGGACAGCAGCCTGAATCCGGTGCTCACCGTCGGCCAGCAGATCGGCGAAGTACTGGAGCGGCATACGGCGCTGCGCGGCGAACCCAAGCGCAAACGGATGCTGGAACTGCTGCAGGCGGTGGGCATTCCGGATCCCGCGCGGCGCCTGACGGAGTACGCGTTCCAGCTTTCCGGCGGAATGAAGCAGCGCGTCATGATCGCGGTTGCGCTGGCGGGCGAGCCCGACCTGCTGATTGCCGACGAGCCGACGACGGCGCTCGACGTGACCATCCAGGCGCAGGTGCTCGAGCTGCTCTCCGGGCTGCAGCGCGAGAGCGGCATGGCGATACTGCTGATTACCCACGACCTGGGCGTGGTGGCGCAAATGGCGCACAAGGTCGCGGTGATGTACGCCGGCCAGATCATTGAAGTCGCAACGCGCGAGCAATTCTTCCGGGCGCCGCTGCATCCCTATTCGCGCAAGCTGTTCCAGGCACTGCCCGGCGGCGCGCGCCGCGGCGGCGAGCTGGCGGTGATCCGGGGGCAAGTGCCGCCCCTGACGACGGAATTCCACGGCTGCCGCTTCGCCGAGCGTTGCGATTCTGCCTGGGAACGCTGTCATGCCGAAGCGCCAGAATTGACGGCGTGCGGCGACGGACGTCTGGTACGCTGCCATCTGTACGAAGGCGCGACCGTGACCGGCGCGCAGGCGCGAATTGCAGCGGACCAGCCGGTCGCGCAGGACATTGCCGACGTCGCCGCGCACCCGTTTGCCGGCACGGCCCTGTTGAGCGTGCGCGATCTGAAAGTGCACTTTCCCATTCGCAAGGGCTTGTTCAGGCGCACGGTGGGGCAGGTCAAGGCAGTCGATGGCATTTCCCTGGATATCGCAGCGGGCAGAACGCTGGCCTTGGTGGGCGAATCCGGCTGCGGCAAAACCACCGCAGGCAAAGCCATGCTGCAACTGATCCGCCCCAGCGCGGGAACGGTGCAGTTCGGGGGCCGCGAATTGACCCGCTTGCATGGCCGGGGCTTGCGCGCGCACCGCGCCGATTTTCAGCTCATATTCCAGGACCCGTACGCCTCGCTCGATCCGCGCATGCGCATCACCGACATCCTCGCCGAAGGCATGCAGGCGTTGAGGGTGGCGGCCACGAGCGCCGAGCGCGCGGCGCAAATGGACGCCATGCTGGCGCAGGTCGGGCTGAACGCGGAGGCCAAGCTGCGCTATCCGCACGAGTTCTCAGGCGGGCAGCGCCAGCGCATCGCGATCGCGCGCGCGCTGGCAGTGAATCCGAAACTGATCGTCTGCGACGAGCCCACCAGTGCGCTCGACGTATCGGTGCAGGCGCAGATTCTGAATCTGCTGAAACGGCTGCAGCGCGAGCTGGGGCTGGCCTACCTGTTCATCACGCACAACATCGCCGTGGTCGAATATCTCGCGCACGAAGTTGCGGTGATGTACCTGGGGAGGATAGTGGAGCGCGGGACGGTGGACACGGTATTGAGCGCGCCCAAGCATCCCTACACCCAGGCCCTCCTGTCGGCGGTGCCGGCGCTCGATCAGATGGGCGAGCGCAAGATCATACGCCTGCGCGGCGAGCTGCCTTCTCCCGCCGCTCCGCCGTCAGGCTGCCATTTTCATCCGCGCTGCCCGCAGGCGATGGCCGAATGCAGGCTGAACTATCCGGATGCGATCCGGCTGAATGAAAGCCACGAAGTAAGCTGTTTGCTCTATCGCGCGCAGAAGAGCTGAGGCGCGCCGCTAGCGCTTTCGTCTGGAGGCGTGCCTCTTCCGGGCAGGTTGCGCGCGCCTCGGATGGTGTCAATCGGGTACTTCGATCCTAAGCTGCTGGCCAGCTCTCAGGTCCCGGGCATGACGGATATTATTTTGCCTGCGCAGATCTTCCACACTGACCTTGTAGCGAAGGGCGATTGTGGACAGCGTGTCCCCGTGCCGTACCTTGTAGCGGGCAGGTTGCGCGCGCCTCGCATGGTGTCGATAGGGTACTTCGATCGTAAGGTGCTGACCCGCCCTCAGGTCCCGGGCATGACGGATATCATTTTGCCTGCGCAGATCTTCCACGCTGACCTTGTAGCGACGCGCGATGGTGGACAGCGTGTCCCCGTGCCGCACCTTGTAGCGTAGTCTGCGCCCCACCCAGCGCGGCCCCGGGGCGGACGGCGGCCGGTACATCACCGGCAAAGGCTCGAGCGACGCACCTTTGAGCGGCAGCAACAGTTGGTAACCCGGTCTGACCCTGGTGCGCCGGCCTATGTTGTTTACCTCCTTAAGCCGCGCCAGCGAAATATGGTGCCTGGCGGCGATACGGTAAAGCCGGTCGCCGCGCTTGAACGTGTATTTTTGCCAGGTAACCAGCGGCTCGTCGCGCTCCTCCAGGTTGGTGCGGAAGATCTCTGCCTTGTCCGCCGGCAGCACCAGACCGGGGGTGCCTCTGGCTACGATTACCGGGCGGTTGTGGCCGGGGTTGAGCGCGAGAAACTCCTTCAGCGGCATGTCCGCCAGCTTGGCGGCAAGACGCACGTCGATGTCGCCGGTGTTGTGTACCGTGACGAAATACGGCGCGTTGGGCACGGGGTCCAGATCGATGCCGAAGGCATGCGGATTCTCGATGATGTTCTTCAGCGCCTGCAGCTTGGGCACGTAATAGCGCGTTTCCCTGGGCAGGTCGAGGCTGAGATAATCGGTAGGCAGTCCCCGCGCCTTGTTCTTTGCGATGGCGCGGGCCACGGTGTTCTCGCCGCTGTTGTAGGCGGCAAGCGCGAGATCCCAGTCGCCGTACATCTGATACAGATATTGCAGGTAGTCGAGAGCTGCGCTGGTCGAGGCGACGATGTCGCGGCGGCCGTCATACCAGGAGTTCTGCTCCAGATTGTAATCCTTGCCGGTGGAGGGGATGAATTGCCACAGGCCCGAGGCGTGCGCGCGCGAATAGGCCATGGGGTTGAACGCGCTCTCCACCATGGGCAGCAGCGCCAACTCGGTCGGCATGCCGCGGTTTTCCAGTTGTTCGACGATGTAATAGAGATAGCGCTTGCCGCGCTCGACCATGCGCTTGACGTACTCCGGGTGGCTTGCGTACCAGATCTGCTGTTCCTCCACCAGGGGGGTCGAAATGTCGGGGATGGCGAAACCGGTGCGGATGCGGTCCCACAGATCGGAGGGCACCGCAGTCAGGTCGATGGTCGGGATGGCGCGCAGCCTGTCCTTGATTGCCTTCGAGTCGGGGCTGGGCAGTGCCTGAATCGGCAGCGGGGGATAAACCACCGCGGCACGCGAAGTCGTGACGGACGGCGCGCTGATCCCTGCGTTGACCGCGGCATTCGTGGTAGACGGTTCGGCGCCAGGCTGGTGTGCAGCAGACGGGCCGGTATGGGCCGGTGTTAGCGCGCAGCCCGAACCGAGCGCGGCAAAGACAATGGCCACCACGGCCACGAAAAAGCGCATTACGGGTATTACCCCCTACCTCTTTTAATAACCCGCAATGTTATCCGTAGGAGGCGGACGGGTCAAGGAAAAGCAAAGAAAAATAGAGTGTTAGTAGGCGTTTTTCCACTTGCGCAGGGCCGCGAACACCTGCACCGGATCGCCTGCGCGCGCGCCCAGATACTTGTCAGCCGATGCAATCACCGCCGGCTGCTGACAGCGCAAAAAGGGGTTGGTCTTTTTTTCGCGGCCGATGGTGGACGGCAGGGTGGGGCGGTCGCGCTCGCGTTTTTCCGCCTCGCTCGCGGCGCGCGCCTTGAGTTCCTCGTTTTCGGGTTCGACCGCCCGCGCGAAATCGATATTGGCGAGCGTGTATTCGTGACCGCTGTACACCAGCGTCGCATCGGGCAGGGCCGCGAGTTTCCCCAGCGAAACCGCCATCTGTTGCGCAGTGCCCTCGAACAAGCGGCCGCAGCCGCAGGCGAACAGCGTATCGCCGCAGAACAGGGAATTTGCGCCATAATAGGCAATATGCGCCCGGGTATGTCCGGGTATGTCGAGCACGCTGAAGCGCAATCCCAATTGAGGTATCTCGACCTGGTCGCCTTCGCCGACCGGGTGGGTGAGCGTGGGTATGGGTTCGCCGCGCGGGCCGTACACTGGCACCGCATGCTGCGCGAGCAGCTCGGCGACGCCGCCGACGTGATCCGGGTGATGGTGGGTGGCGAGGATGGCGCACAGTTCCAGTTGCTCGCGCTGCAGATAATCGAGCACCGGTTGCGCGTCCCCGGGGTCGACCACCGCGGCGTAACGATCGTTGCGCAGCGTCCAGATATAATTGTCCCTGAATGCGCGCAGCGGAACGACTTCGAAATTGTTTGTATCGGACATAGGCCTAGTTTTCGTGGAAGCGCAGAAAAAGTCAACCCTGTCGGATTGGTTCGCCACGCCCAGGGGCGAGTACGTACTGCGCTGGGAGCGGGGACAGTTCGACAGCGCGGTGGAGGACGTATTCGGCTTCAATGCGGTCCAGGTAGGCTTGCCGCGGATCGATTTTCTGCGCCGCAACCGCATTGTCCTGCGTACGCACCTCGGCCTGGAGACCGGCAGCGAGCTCCTTGCCGACAGCGTCGACCTGCCGCTCGCGAGCGGCAGTATCGACCTGGTGGTGCTGCCGCACGTACTCGAGTTCAGCGCCGACCCGCACGGGATATTGCGCGAGGCCGCGCGCGTGCTGATGCCCGACGGACAGATCGTGATCTCCGGCTTCAATCCGCTCAGTCTTTGGGGCATGCGGCGCGCACTGGGTCCGGGCCGCAGAGAGTTCCCGTGGTGCGGCCGCTTCATCGGCCTGGTGCGCCTGAAAGACTGGCTGCAGCTGCTGAGCTTCGAGATCAACGGCGGGCGTTTCGGCTGCTACGCACCCCCGTTCGCGCAGGCCAAATGGCTGGAGCGCTCGGCCTGCATGGAGAAAGCAGGCGATCGCTGGTGGCCGATCACCGGCGGGATCTACGTGGTGCGCGCGATCAAACGCACCGTCGGCATGCACCTGATCACGCCGAAATGGCGCAGCCAGCCGGCTACGGCGAAAGCCTTGTCGCCGCTGACCCACAGCAATCATCACCGCAGCGGGACCGACTCTTGAGCGATTCGTCGCACGCAGAGCGGGTCCGCATCTACACCGACGGCGCCTGCAAGGGCAATCCCGGCCCGGGCGGCTGGGGCGCGCTGTTGCGCTTCGACGGCCGCGAGAAGGCGCTCTGCGGCGGCGAACCCGACACCACCAACAATCGCATGGAGCTCACCGCGGTGATTCGCGCGCTGGAGGCGCTCAAACGGCCCTGCGCCATCGATCTATACACCGACTCGCAATACGTGCAGAAGGGGATCAGCGAATGGATCGACTCGTGGAAGCGGCGCGGCTGGAAAACCGCCGACCGCAAGCCGGTGAAGAACGTCGATCTGTGGCTGGAACTCGACCGGCTCGCCGCCACCCACGCCGTGCGCTGGCACTGGGTGAAAGGGCATGCCGGACACCCGGAGAACGAACGCGCCGACGAGTTGGCCAATCGCGGCATAGAGTCCCTGCCGCCTCGCCGCTGAGCGCGAGACAGGCGCGGCTCCCGTGGCATCGCGATTGGTTATAATCGACCGCGCTACGCCACGCCATCCTCACGCCAGAAAGAAATGACGCGCCAGATCGTCCTCGACACCGAAACCACCGGCCTCAACGCCAAGCTCGGCGACCGGGTGATCGAGATCGGCTGCCTCGAGCTGCTCAACCGCCGCCCCACCGGCAATCACTTCCACCGCTACCTCAATCCCGAGCGCGCGAGCGACGAGGGCGCGGTGAAGGTGCACGGCATCAGCGACGAGTTCCTGCTCGACAAGCCGCGCTTTCGCGAAATCGCCGCCGAATTCATCGAATACATACGCGACGCGGAACTGATCATCCACAACGCGCCGTTCGACGTCGAATTCCTCGAGCAGGAACTGGCGCTGGCGAAGCTGCCGCCGCTCGCGCAGCACTGCGGCGATATCACCGACACGCTCAAACTGGCGAAGGAACTGCATCCGGGCAAGAAAAATTCGCTCGATGCCCTGTGCGAGCGCTACGCCATAGACAACACCCACCGCACCCTGCACGGCGCGCTGCTCGACGCCGAACTGCTGGCCGAGGTCTACCTCGCCATGACACGCGGTCAGGACAGCCTGATGATGGAACTGGAGGAGGAGCCGTCGGCGTTCGACGCCGCCACGGGCGCGCCGCCAGAGCGCCCGAGCCTGGCCGTGCTTGCCGCCACCGAAGAAGAACTCGCCGAGCACGCCGGCGTGTTGCAGGATATTCAAAAGCAGAGCAAGGGCAAATGCGTCTGGCTCAAGCTCGAGGGCGAGGCGGCAGGCGGGAGCTGAGGCGTCTTGGCAGCAAGGTTGCCGACAAGCGCCATTCAAAATGACGAACCGGGCGTCTTGAGAAACTCGATCTCTTCCGGTGTCGACGATCGACCTAGAATGGCGTTCCGGTGCGGATAGCGGCCGAAGCGGTCGATGATGGCCTTGTGCCGAAGCTCGAATTCGAGATTGCCGCTCATCCCTTCCTGGCTGAACAGCGAAACCGCAACAGCATGAATCAACGGTGACTCGCTATGCATATAGGGCATGTACAGGAAGGCCCTCTGCGTAGGATCCAGCTCGAGGTCGGCCTTTGCGGCAATTGCACTCTGCGCCAAACCCAAGGCAAGCGCATCGCTCGCGAATGCTTGCGCCTGATCCCGATAGATATTCCTCGAAAACTGGTCCAGAACTATGATCTCGGCGAGGCGACCGCCCGGTGTCTGACGCCACGTATAGAGTTCGCAGCGCCGGGCAGCGTGAAGCAGATCGATGAAACGCGACTCGATGAGGCGGTCGAAATCTTCCGCCTTGTTCCACCACTGCTTTGGCGTCGTCTCCTTGAACCAGAAATCGAGAACCGCCTCCGGCGTGTCGTGTCTTGAATTCAAGGCGCTAACTCCTGTCGAGTAACTGGAAGGAGCCGCGCCGCTTCCCACAACGAGTGGATGGCCGGCTGGCTCACTTGCGCTTGAGAGAGCGTATACCAAAAGGCGTGATCGCAACAGCGAGCAACCAGATTACTGACCCAGTCCCCGAGCCTGCGTTCAACTCGACGATGCAGCCGGTGAGCAGCGTGGACGCAAAGGCCAGATCGCACACCCGACGCGTACCCGTAGCGTTTTGGCAGGTAAGCTCGGCAGCGAGCATCAGCGCACCCGCTGTAGTGAAATGTTGCGCGCTATGCTCTTTAATTTGGTTTCATATGCCTCATACTCGCCCAGATGGGCACGCATCAGGCTTTTCCAGAGTTTTCCGTGGTTGGGCACAGTGAAGTGGAGCAGCTCGTGGACGATCACGTAGTCCCACAGCGCCGGTTTCAGGTCGGGCAGCTCGTCGCTGAAATTCAAGTGGCCCGAGGTGGAGCACGATGCCCATTTGTTGCGCATCGGACGGACACCCAGCCAGACGATCTTTACGTCCAGCTTGTCGGCCCAGTGCCGTACGCGCTGCTTGAACTTGGCTTTGTGATCGGTCGCCTTCATTGCTCTAAATCCGATCCGCCTTCTCCAGCAGCGTAAACAACTCATCCACCATGGCGGTCACCTGGTCCAGGTTGTCGGTTTCCGCGAAGATGGCGAAGGTCACTTTCTTCCGGAGTTCACGGATGGCGTTTTCGCTGCGCTTCCAGTTCGGAAACTCGGTGAAGGCATGGCGAATCTTGCGGCTGACGGCCTCGGCGTTCTGGATCTTCGCGTCCAGCAGGCTGCGGTATACAAAATAGGTCAGACCATCGAAAGACTTTTCGGCCTGTTCTTTTTTTCTGGTTTCGTTGCCTTCCACTTCACGCAACAATTCGGCCAGGGCCTCGGCAGTGCTGGTTTGGCGGTTCTCAAAGTTCTCCTGCACGGCTCTGGCGCGCTCCGCCATCGCGATGAGGTAGGGGTCATCGCTGTTTTCCGTGGCCAGCTTTTCAATGCTTTTGATCAGGTTGATGACTTTTTTGCCGTCGCCGCCGCTCTTGTTTTTGATCAGCTCGATGGTGTTGCCATCAATTGAGACAATCTCACCCAGCCCGCCCACGCCATAACTGCCGACCTGCTGCTGCACCAGATGGTTGGTCTTGGCCTGAAACTCGCGGTCGACCATCACGGTCCTGGTGTAGGCCTTTCGGACGACCTGATAGATCGCCGATAGCGTTCCATAGTCGGCAATGAAGGGGCGCAGGAAGGCATCGGGCGAGATGATCTCGTAGAGCATCTCGATCTCTTTGTATTCCTTGAAGAACTCCTTCCGCCGCTCGGGGTCGCGGAAGTGCTCGACGAGTGTATCGACGTCCTTGTCGTTGAAGTTGCGCTCGATCAGGCCGAGATACTCCGGGGCCTTGGACTCCATCTTGTTCTTGAACAGCACCTTCAGCAGCTTCAGGTCCTTGACGATGGCATTGATCTCGTCGCTGTCGAAGGCGAGGGCCTTCTCCAGCTTGTCGAAGATGCCGACGAAATCGAGGACGAAGCCATGCGGCTTCACCATCTCCTGCGCCTCGTTCTCGTAGGGGCGGTTCACCCGGGCGATGGCCTGCAGCAGTGTGTGGTCGCGCATCGGCTTATCGAGATACATGGCGTAGAGCACGGGCGCATCGAAGCCGGTGAGCAGTTTCTCCGTGACGATCAGGATCTTCGGCTGCTGGTCGAGCTTGCCGAAGCTCTTGCGGATCTGCCGCTCCTTCTTCGGGTCGAGGTGGAATTGCTTCAGCAGCTTGGAGTCGTTGTTGCTGCCGGTGTAAACCACCTCGGAATACTCCGGCGGCAGGAACTGATCGAGGGCGTGCTTGTAATGGGCGCAGGCCTCGCGGTCCACGCCGACGAGGAAGGCCTTGTAACCGAGCGGCTCGACATTCCCGCGGTAATGCTCGGCGACGAACTGCGCCACCTTCTGAATCCGCTCCTTGCCCTTGAGGAAGTTCTTCAGGTTCACCGCCCGCTCGAGGATCTTGTTCAGCTCCTCGATGTCGGCCACGCCCTCGGCCTCGGCGAGGGAGAGGAACTCCTTGTCCAGCGTCTCGTGCGGGACGAGCATTTCGTTGGGCGCGAGCTGGTAATAAAGCGGCAGGGTGGTGCCGTCCTCGATGCTGTCGGCGATGGAATATTTGTGCAGATAGCCCTGGTCATCCTCGCAGCCGAAAGTCTTGAAGGTGCCCTTGCCATACACCGTCTTGTCCACCGGGGTGCCGGTGAAGCCGATGAAGGTCGCGTTCGGCAGGCCGGCCATGAGGAAGTTGCCGAGGTCGCCGCTGGTGGTGCGGTGAGCTTCGTCGATCAGGACGTAGATGTTCGAGCGCTTGTTCAAGTCCGCCGGCATGTCGCGGAACTTGTGGATCATCGTCACGATGATGCCCCGGTAGTCGTCGCGCAGCAGCTGATTGAGCCGGGCGATGCTGCTGGCGTGCTCCAGATTGCCCAGGCCGAGCGCGGCGAGGTTCTTGAGCATCTGGTCTTCCAGCTCGTTGCGGTCGATCATCAGCAGGACGGTCGGCTTGTCCGCCTCGGGCGCGTGGAACAGCCGCTCTGCCGCCTTGATCATGGTGAAGGTCTTGCCGCTGCCCTGGGTGTGCCAGACGAGGCCGCGCGTGCGCTTGGGATCGAGGGCGCGGCTGACCGTCGCCTCCACTGCGCCGGTCTGGTGCTGGTGCAGGATGTATTTGTTCAGCTCCTCGTCCTTCTCGGCAAAGACGATGTAGTCCTTCAGGAAGGCGAGCAGCTGCGGGATGGCGCAGAAGCTCTTCACCTTGGCCTCCAGCTTGCCGACCTCCTCATCCTTCCAGTTGAAAATGTTCCGCCGCACCGTGTTCCAGCTCACCCCGTAATAAAAGCCGATGGCGTCGGTGGCGGTGAACAACTGCTGCGACACGAACAGCTCGGGCGTCTCGCGGTGGTAACGGCGAATCTGGTCCACCCCGAGGGCGATCGCCTCGTCCTTGTTGGCGTTCTTGCACTCGATCACCAGCACCGGGATGCCGTTGATCAGAAAGACCACATCCTCCCGCGTGCCGTAGTGGCCGTTGTGAAAGGCCCACTCCTCGGTGACTTCGTAAACGTTGTTCGCCGGGTTGTCGTAATCGATCAGGATCAGGTCGCGCTCGCGCTTCTCCTCATGGTCGAAGAACTTGCCCCGGTTGCGCAGGTACTCGACGAATTCCCGGTTGCCGTAGATGTCGGTGTGGAGATGGCGGAACTGCCCGAGCAGCGCCCCTTCGGCCTCGGCGTAGCGCGGATTGAATTCCCGCACCTTGGCGTCGAGCAGGTCGTCGAAGAACAGTGAACGGCTTTTGGCGCGGTCTGCGGGCGGGACTTCCGGATCAAACCCGCGCCGCCGCTCGGCTTCCTCGCGCGCCACAAATGTCCAGCCGATGGCCTCGGCGTATTCGAGAATCCGGGCCTGGACGGTCTTGTGCTCGCCTGGCTTCATGACCAGGGTTTCAGATTCAAGGTGCGCTGAATTTGTTCGCGCATGCCATCAGGCACGCCTGCCTTTTCTGCAAACGATCTCCATTTCGATACCGTCGCCTGCACCTCGGCCACGATTTTCGCAGCGCGCCCCCGTTTCATCGAAGCAGTCTTTGCGCAGGCGTTGAAGTCCTCCATCGTGAAGTTGTCGCGTTTTCCGTTCATCGTCATCTGATGGCTTGCCGTCCACGCACCCGCAGGATTAAAGCTGTAGGTCATGTCAAAGGCCGGCGCCAGCGACCACTCGCCGGATTGATTCATCAGGAAGGCAATATTCTTCACGTGATCATCCTGATTGCGGGCCACAATGTTGAACACCATGCGCCGAAACAGTTGCTCGATGGCCTGCATTGGCAACTGCAGTTGCCGCATCACCAGCAACGCCTGCTCGTAGCTATACGCGCCTGCCATATTGAAATCGTAGTGCGCCAGCGCGCAGAGCGACTGCATATGAAGTTTTTCGCCGGCGGCAAGACGATCAAAGCGGCGCGTCATGAAATGCGACCGGCCATTCTCTTTAAACAGCCGGCACTCACTGATAGCTATGCCGCATTCAAGCGCCATCAGGTAATACGCATACTCGATCACCCCGTAGCCTTTCGGATCATCCAGTTCCTTGTCCTTGTTGCCACTGACGCCGTCAAATTTCAGCAACCAGTATTCAAATCCCTTGCCGGCTTTGACCTGGCCAGACCTCACTTCGTTGGTTTTGGGGTTCCATGCGATGACCGCCTTCGCCCTCGCGCCACCGGCGGAGGTGCCCACGCGCAGAATATCCCTCAGCGCATCTTCTTTGCCTTCAGCCGCAAAAGACGCCTGCAGGTTATTCCGGTGGGTCAGTACTTCCGATGCCAGCTCAACCAGCTTGCCGACCTCGATGTGCGTCGTCTGCCTTGCCCTGGGGCCGATGGCGGGGGCAAATTCCAGCGCACCCATGCCGCGTTCACCGGTATAGCAAAGCCGCTCAACAGCGTTGAAGGAACCCGCTTGCCGCCCCTGCGATGCCAGCCAAGCATCAATCAGCGCGTTGCCGAATTTGTCGGGCAGCGAGTCGGCCAGCAGGCCGGGCAACCCGAGAAAAGTCGGGCGAGCAAGCTCGGGGAAGCGGTACACGCGCCGGGAAAGCGGCATCACAATCGGCGCGACCTGAATGCCGCTTTGTGCGAATGCGGCATCGTATTCAAAGCTCGCGACTTCCTCCCCATCCTGCAGTGAGACCGCGCCGATAGTTTTGCCCCACAGCCTGACTTCGGCCAGCGTGCTCATGACGTCTCGCAAGCCTGCTCAGGGCTTCTCATCCCAGCGCCATGGTTTGCCGGTCGCCTTTGCGGCACGTCGACCCGAAGCCCGTTGCCGGACCTTGCCCTTTCGCTTTAACAAATCCATTGGCCTGGACCCGGGCTCCGGTATCAGGCTATCCAGCCCTGATGCGGCGTCCAGCACCCGCAGCACACGAACCAGGGTGGCCAACTGTGACGTTTGCCCTGCCTCCATACGCTCGAGGGTGCGCTTGGCGATACCTGCCTGTTCGGCTACGGCCGCCTGGGTCAGCTGCAATTCAACCCGACGTCCGGCAATCCGTGCGCCCAATTCGGCCAGCACGGCATCATCTGTGAGTAAGCCGGTGATCCTCATAGTCGTTATACGTTGCGAATATATCGGTTAAATTGCTATATATCGTCATTTATTGCGATATATAGCTTAATTACTTTATTTAGTCAAGTCGCAACAAATAGCGAGATAATGATTTAAATCGTACTTAGTCGCAATATATTGCGATATGCACTTCCTGCTTAATCGGCTCGCCCCGGTTACCGTTGATGCCGGTGTGGAGATGGCGGAAGGCTCGCGCAAGACGCCCGAGTCTTCCGTGTATCTTCGATCCCTTTACTCACAATGCTTTCGCTCATTTTGTTTGCTCGTGAGTTTCGAAGAGGAAGACGGCCAGCGTCGACGCCGCACCGACTGCGAGTTTGGCGTGTCGAGTGGTGAGCCCCGAAGCTGAACCGTGCTGTCCGTGACCGGTGCGATAAAGGCCGCGCAGTTCGGCTAAACCGTGACCAACTGTTGAAAGATTGCTCAGAAGTCGCTTTATCACGACCGCACCACGCGCCGCGTTCGGAATGCCTTCCGGAACGAGGTTCAGTTCCTTGAGTGTCGCTTTCGTCAGCGTCGGGATGTCAGGTGTGCCGGAAATCTCCTGTCCGCGTTCAGAAAGGATCGTTTTGCAGCAGGTCTCGATCAGTTCTTTAGCGGTGCCGATGGCCAGACTTGGATCCGTCTCAACGGAGTCCTCCATGCGTCGGATTTGCTCCGCGAGATGATTCGCATCGAGAGACTGCGCTTTCTGTTTCAGATCGTCGAGGCTCGGCCCACCTGCTAGGAGCCGACTTGCGATTTCCCGGCAACGCTCAGCCAGTTTCTTATCTTTTTCAGTGGTTTCGTGCGCGGTCTCTTCCGCGTACTCGACTAACGCGTTCAGCAATCGCCCCACAAAGTAGTCGGACTCGATTTCCCAGAATGCGCGCAGCTTCTTGGCCTTTGATGAACCGTGGATCGTGTATTCGTCCGAGTGAATCTCGATATCGACGGCTTCATGGACGAATTCGCCGAAGGTGCGGTCGGAAAAATTCAAGACGTAGCCGGAGCCCATGCCAAAGAATTCTTCGAGAATCCGTTTGTCTCGCATGTTCAGGGAACTCATACAACTGCCCCCTTTCCAACTTCGAGTTCCTGAACGCGGGTTTTCGCGGTCATCAGTTCGTGAAGGAGGGTGCGGAAGAGGTCTTGAAGGAGGGCTGCTTTGTCAGTCGCGTGCGCAATCTTCGCTTCTGTGGCGTCGAGTGCTTTGACGATCTTTTCTTGTTCTTTCAGCGAGGGCTTGGGAACGATGATGGACTTAACATCACCTTGGTTGATGCTCGACTGAGCAACCGCCCGCTTCGCAGTACCGATGATCTGCTTCTTAGTCAGCGGCGAGTTTAGGAACTTGAACACGTATTCCTTCAGGACCTGCGATTCGTCAACCGAGAACCGCATCATATTGGACTCAAAAACCATCTCGTCGCCGATTTCTCCGATAAGGGCCGTCTTACCCAAATGGGAGAGACTGTTCACTCGATTGATGACGATGTCGCCTGGTTCCAGCCCATAGGTTTCGATTTCGCTGCGAGCCAACGTGACAAGGTTTCCGGCTCTGGTGACGACATCGCCATCATTGCTGAAGTCGTCGATACGCAAAATCTGAGTGCCGGAGCCGTAGTCGCGCTTGTGTTTGTAGATTCCGTTCTGGGGTTGCTTCTCGAATAGAGTTCCCAACTCCACCACCTCCCAGCTTTCGGGGACGGGGCCGATTTCGGTTTGTTTTTGTGGTTCGTTGCGGAGGCCTTCGGTGAAGAGTTTGTGCATGAGGGTCTTTTTCAGCTCAGTGGTGGTCTGAATGATCCGCTCTTGCGCTTCGATTGCCCGCTGCACCGTCGAAAGGATGTGCGCGATCTTCCTCTGCTCGGGGAGTGGGGGGAGGTTGAGCCGAATCTGTTCGAGGCAGTCTCGCGTGATCCCTTTGATCGTCGCGCCGCGCTTGTTCATCGCGACGTATTGCTGAATTGAGTCGATCCCCAATTGGTATGCGAGAAACTTGATGTCGTAGTGCTCGTTGTCGATCAGGACGCCAGAGAGGTCTTGGTTGATGGCGAGGTCAATCCGGTTGATACCAACTTTGCCGACGCCAACCCGCGTTGCGAAGATGATGCTGTCCTTGGGGACGATCTTGGTTGCAGTCTTTTTGACAGCTTCTTCGGACACGAATTTCTCACCGGTTGTGAGCTCCAGCTTCTCCCCAAGCCATTTACTCGTGATCCAAGGAATCTCACCCTTCCAGAAATCAGCCCGCGAGGTTGCCGGAGTTCCTCCACTGAGGAATCCTGTGGCAACCTTGCCAACTGTGGTTTTCTGCCAGTCGTTCATATCCCTAGTTTCTCCAGAATCTTCTTCAAGGCCTTGTCCGTTTCCCGCGCTTCGGCTTCGATGACCTTCAGTTCCTCGACGATCTCCGCAATGGGCCGGTAGGTTTCGGCATCCGAGGTGTGGATGTAGCGGCTGGGGGAGATGTTGTAGTCGTTTTTCTTCAGTTCGGCGTGATCGACGATGCGGCTGAGTTTTTCCTCTTCCTTCCACCCGATGAGGGCGTCGGCGATGCGCTGGATGCCATCAATCGGGATGAAGTTCTTGGGATCGCCCTTTTCGAAGACCTGGCTGGCGTTGACGAGGAAGACCTTGCCCTGCCGAGCCTTCGGTTTGGCCTTGTTCAGGAACAGCACGATGCCCGGGGCGGGGGTGTTGTAGAACAGGTTTTCAGGCAGGTAGAGGACGCTCTCGATCAGGTCGTGGTCGACGAACCATCGGCGGACAGTCTTTTCCTTGTTGGTGCCGGCATTGCCCGAACCGCGGGAAACGGCACCAGTGTCGAGGACGACGGCGGCGCGGCCTTTGTCATTCAGGCTGGCGTGCATGTGCTGGACCCAGCCCCAGTCGGCGGAGGATTTGCCGGGAAAGCCGGCCCCGGCGGGGAAGCGGTCGAGTTCGTCGTTGTCGTAGTCGGCCTCGGTGAACCAGTCCTGGTTCCACATCGGATTGGCGACGACGCGGTCGAAGGTGCGGAGCTTGCCTTTGCTGCGGAATTTGGGGTTCTTGAAGGTGTCGCCGATCTCGATCTGGCCTTCCATGTCATGGATGATCATGTTCATGTTGGCCATCGCCCAGGTCTCGGGAGTGAATTCCTGGCCGAACAGTTTCAGCGGCGCGACGGTGCGTTTTTTGCCCTTGGTGCTTTCCTCCATGGCGATCTCGCATTTCACCAGCAGGCCGCCGGAGCCGCAGGTGGGGTCGTAGATTTCCATGCCGGGCGCGGGCTGGAGGACGCGGGACATGATGGTGCCGACCTCGGGCGGAGTGTAGAACTCGCCGGCGCTCGATCCGCTACCCTCGGCGAACTTGCGGATGAGGTATTCGTAGCTCCTGCCGATGATGTCGGCCTCGACGTCGTCGAGCCCGAGGCGCTTGGTGCTGATGGCCTCAATGAGGTTGGACAGGCGGTCGTCGTCGAGGTCGCGCTGGCCGTGGGTGGTGGCGTTGAAGTCGACGCGGTCGATGATGCCCTGCAGGAGCGGGTTTTCCCGGGCGATGGCGCGCATGTGGGTGGTGACGCCTTCGCCGATCTTGTCGGAGAGCTTGCGGATGACGGACCAGACGGGCTGCTCGGGATCGTCCGGCACGAGGGGAAGGTAGAAGCGGACGAGCTTGTGGTCGGCCTTGGCAATCTGGAAGGCCTTCTTGCGCGAGCCGACTTCCTTCTCGATGCGGTTCAGCTCGTCATCGAAAACATCGCACAGGCGCTTGGTGAAGATGAGCGGGAGGATGTAGTCCTTGTATTTCGGCGCATCCTTGGCCCCGCGGATGGAGCACGCGGCGTCCCAGATCCAGGATTCGAGGGATTTGCCATTACCGTTATTGCTTGCCATCAACGTCAAGCCCTGTTGTGCTCACTTTTTGTTGGGACAGAGTGAGAATTTGAATCATCCTGGCATGATGCATATTGGAAGGAAACCCTGAAGGATGGCTTTGTGCCGATTGCAGACTATATCAAAGCGGGCATCATTAGGCTGAATTGGCCGATCAGCACTCAGACGTCAGTGTCCGGTGACGACAGCACCGGTGCGTCTTCAAGTAAAGAACGTGGTGTTTGTTCGCTCAGCGTCGTCTACTAGATAGAGCACCCACTTGTTACGGTCCTGAATAGGGCCTGCTTCAATGACGGCGCCACGTTCTCTGAATTGATCGCTATAGAGCAGCACGATCTCTTTAGTTGGGCCAGTGACTGTAATTCTATATCCTTGCCTATCCGCGTCGCATTGCTGAAGCAACGGATGGTCAAATGTTGCGATCCAGTTATTTCCCACCCTGCTTGCTACGCCTACGTTGCGAGCGCCATCGCGCTTTAGTTCAGTCATGACGTAGTTCACAGTGGCCTCGTCCTTCCCGGAAACAATAAATAGCACTCCAGCTTCATAGATTTGTACTTTGTCCAGAATTGGAGTCATGGCCGCCAGACGTTTTTGATACGCCTAATGGACTGAAATTTCAATAGACCAAACGGATGGGCGTGGATGGAATTGAGCTGTATGCGAAGTCTGTGCGTGCGCGCCGAAAGCTGCCATTGCCGTTGCGGCTTCTAGCTCGCCGCCGTTTCCATCATCCATGTACGCACATACTCGCCGCGAGAGAGCATCGCGAAACAGCGTCGGCTTTACCGCGGACGGATTTAGCTGTAGCTTATCGAGCATCGGGGCGCATGGAATCGGAGATATCAATGGATGAGGAAACATTCAACCTAAGCATTCGCAAGTTCCTGAAGATGGTGGGCGTCAATTCGCAGCGCGAAATTGAACAAGCAGTAGCAAAGGCGATTGCGACTGGCGCCATCGCCGGTACGGAATCCCTTCCTGCAAAAGTGACGCTCGAGGTCGGCGGGCTAAAGTTGAACGTCAGCTTTGAAGGCGAAATCAGACTTCAATAAGCCCGGTTACATGTGAGGGCTAATCGGCTAGCTTCGACGTGGTGCTTGGGCCTGCGCGGCAATGCCTCCCAGGCCAGGGCGCGAAGCCGGCAGGCTAAGGGGCGAGGGGCGGCGCGCGGTTCGACGCGAGCGATGACATCAGCCGGTTCCTTTCGCGAACAACGGGAAGAAACCGCGATCCACGATGCGCAGGTGGCGAACGACGACGTCCTGGGTCAGGAATTCGATCATGTCGCTCATGTTGAATTCGCCGGATTCGGCGATTTTCTGGAATCGTCTGGCCCGACCCAGCAGGGCGGTATGTGAGCGGCGGTGCTCATCGAGCTGCGCGTAGCGGTGGAGGTTCAGTATCTCTTCTTCGTCGGCGAAGTGGCGCTGTACCTGATTCAACAGCGTCTCCAGCGCTGATTTGAAGGCGGCCGGTTCGAAGCGGCCGCCCAGCGAAGCGTCGATCAGTGCGTTGGCCAGACCGAACAGTTCGCGGTGTTCGCTGTCGATGGTCTTATTGCCGCACTCATAAGCCTCTTGCCATACCAGGCGCAGGGCCGATGCACCGTGCTCGGCCGCCCACGCGTCGGAATTGCCTTTTCGATCGACGACGATGCGGTTGCGCCCGGCTTGCTTGGCCGCATACAGCGCCTCGTCGGCCCGGCGGATCCAGATATTTGCCGGCTCATTGGCGTTGTGTTCCGCTACGGCGATGCTGACGGTTAGCGCACCGGCGTGTTCGAAGCTGTGTGCCGCAACAGCGCGGCGCAAGGTTTCAGCCACGGTCTCCGCATGGCGATAGCCGGCGGAACCGATCAACACCATGAACTCCTCCCCGTTCCAGCGAAACAGCAGGTCGGAGGCTCGAATCCGCGATTTGACCAATTGGACGAATTCGCGCAGCACCAAGTCGCCGACGGGATGGCCCAGGCTGTCGTTGATGAGCTTGAAATGGTCGATGTCGAGCAGGAGCAGCGACAGCGGCTGCCGGCAGGAGAGGCTGCGCGCAATTTCCGCAGGAAGCACCCGATCAAGGTGCGCGCGACTCCAGGCACCTGTAAGGTGGTCCGTGGCCACGAGCTGTTCCAATTCATTTACGCGGCTTAGCAGCGCATCCAACGTACCTGGAGGGGGCTGTGCACTGGGCCGTTCCACGATGACGAGAATTTGGTGAGGTGTCCTGACGGCCCTGACCAGAAGACCCGGGTCTTTGACTACCGGCGGCGGCGGCAGCACGTGCCAGCCGGTATCGGCGTCGCGCGCTACGGCGGCAAGGCTTTGCGGATCAATCTCGGCCCGACCTAAACGGTCTGCAAACCGCTCGTTGATCACCTCGAGCTTTCCTTCCAGGTTCAGCAGCGCCAGCGGCGCCGGGAACAGCATGAAGGATTCGAGGATGCCCGCGCTGGCCTGGCCGCTTGATTGGCTTGGGGTCAAGGACGTCGCCATGGACTACGGTCGCTTTTTCTTATCAGTTAAGCGGCAGTTTATCTCACTCTGACGCGCTTGCGCTCCCCGCCTAACCGACCGGCGAACGCATGACTAGCTCGGTGAGCTAAGCTCCCGTCTCCCGCGGGGGTCATTCAGCTCGAGTTCGTCGCTGGCCGGTTCGCCGGGCTGCTTGGCGGTGGGCGCAGCCACGCGCTCCCTGAAGAGCTTCACATCGTCTTTGGTCGTGGCGACCAGCAATTCGTCGCCCACTATAAGCTCGGTGTCGGCGCCCGGGACGATCTCCTTCTCGCCGCGCAGCACGCCGACGATGACGACGCCGGGCATGGCGACCGCGCGCACCTGTTTGCCGGCCACGGGGGTGCCGGGTTCGAGCCGGATCGTGTACAGGTGCTCTTTGCCGTACGCCAGCGGAACGCCGGCCCCTTTGGCCAGCGTTTCCTTGAGGTGGCGATGCGCGGTCTCGTGGTCCAGGGTCACGCGCCGCTCGCGCAGGAAGCGCGACACGATCTCGGAGTAGATCTCGGCGTTCGCCGGGCTCGCCGACGGCGTGGGCACTTGCGCCTCGTAGAGCGACGGGTACTTGAATTTGCGCGTCAGCCCGTACTGGACCAGATAGCTTACCGCCACCGCGAGCATGGTCGGCATGATGAGATTGTAACCGCCGGTCATTTCCGCAACCATGACCATGGTGGCGATCGGCACGCGCGCCGCGCCGGCGAACAGTGCCGCCATACCGACCACGGCGAGCGCGGTCGCGTTGATGCCGGTGACGCCCATGGCGTGCAGCACCGCCGCGAAGGCCGCACCGAGCAGCGCCCCTACGTACAGGCTGGGTGCGAATACGCCGCCCGATCCGCCGGATGCGACCGTGAGCGAAAGCGCGACGATCTTGCCCAGCGACAAGAGCAGCAGGACCCATATCGCGATGCCCGCACCGCCCTGCAGCGCGAACTGGATGTAGCCGTAGCCACCGCCGAGCAGCGCCGGTACGAACATGCCGATCAGTCCAAGCGCCAAGCCGCCGATCGCGGGTTTGAAGTGCGGCGGAATGCGCAGCTCGTGGAACCGGTCGCGCGTCCAGTAGAACACCGTGGGCAGCGCGGCGCCGACCACACCCGACAGCGCCGCCAGCACGACGAACCAGATCAGGTCTGCGGGCGCTCCGAAGCTCCCGCCGTTTGGCAGAATAAACAGCGGCGTCCAGCCGTCGAACAGGCCGGTAATGGCATAGGCTACGGCCGCGCCGATGAGCGTGAAAATCAGCGCCCCGCTCTCGAACGCCATGGTGCCGTACAGGATCTCGACCGCGAAGAAGGCGGTGCCCAGCGGGCTTTTAAAGATCGCCGACAGGCCTGCCGCCATGCCGATCAGCACCAGATAGCGGCGCTCGGCGTCGGGGAGCTTAAGCATCGCGCCGGCAATCGATCCGACTCCCGCGGCGATCTGCGCGGTCGGGCCCTCGCGTCCGGCCGAACCGCCCGAGCCGATGGTGATCGCGCTGGCGATGGCCTTGATGAACGGCACGCGGTAGCGCATGCGCCCGCCGTTGCGATGGAAAGTCTTGACCGCGGCATCGGTGCCGTGGCCCTCGGCCTCGGGAGCCAGGCTGTAGACCAGCACACCGGAGATCAGTCCGCCTAGCGTCGTGGCCACCGGGATCATCCAGTACCAGTGATGCGCGGGCGCCTGCGTCATCGCGTGGGCCTGCGCCACGTCGAGCACCTTGTAGCCGGTGATCGGGATCAGGATCCAGACCTCGGCCATATGCAGCATCCAGAGGAAAACCTGCGCGCCCAATGCGCCGACGACGCCGAGAAAGACGCTCAGGAGGATCAGACGCGGGGTACGGTCCAGACGCAGCAGCCAGCCCATGGTGAATCCTTTTCAATGCGCCGAAACCCGCATCGCAGCACTTGCGGCACATGTGGCCAAACGGGTCTCGCTAGCAGCACGTTAACCAACGCTGCCTGTGCAAAGTCGTAGGGCGACAGGGCCGCCGGGCCGCGCGCGTCTGCACTTCCTGCCGCAGCGCGCTGTTCGAGGGGACCTCGGCGAGATAGTATTGAACAAAATAATTATACCACAAGCGGCGGCGGCAAATCCCGCAGGGCAGGACCGAAACGGGCAAACCCCTGCGGCATTTCACCAAGCGGCGCGCTGGCGCCGGCGGTCTGGCAGGCGCCAGTAGCCAAAGGTCGATCTGTTTGCGTCGCCACGCACCGAGGCGCGCCTCACCGGCGTGTGCCGCACCGACGCGTACCTCAATATGTACGCGCCATCATATTTTCGAGACAGTGCACAGCGCTTACACTTCGTTCATCCAGACAAGTGGCGGCCGCTACGGTGATGGCGGGAACGATGCGCGGCGCCACGCTTTCAAGGAGGAGATCGTTATGACGCGGGGCTATGTTTTGGAGACCTTCGACACCTCTGCCCTTGGGATGCACCTCAGGCGCAGAAGTACGCTGCTCCTCTTTGCCGCCGGCATTGCGGCGGCACTGCTGCACGGCGCCACGCGCTTCCCGATGCATTTGCCCGGTCATCAGGGCCTCGAATGGATGGCGATCCTGATGCTGGCCCGTCTGGCATCGCCGTATCGCTGGGCGGCGAGTGTCGCCGCCTTGGGGGCGGCTGCGGCGGCGCCCTTTCTGGGTTTTCATGACCCGCTGACGCCGATCGCCTATCTGCTCCCGGGGGTGGTGCTGGACATTGTCGCGCTGCTGTCGGCGCGCAATCTGCTAGCGACGGTGCTCGGGGCGGCGCTTGGATATACCGCCCATCCGCTGCTGGACTGGGCAGCGCTGCGCGCGTTCAGCGTCCACTTCGGCCCGACCAGCCCGGCCTTCGGCGCGCACTTGCTATTCGGCCTCGCCGGCGCGCTGCTCGGCGTCGGCCTGTGGAAGTTTGCACGTCGTTGAGCGCAGTCGGTCTGGCTGCAGCCTCGGGCCGCGGCGCCCGGGTTCCATCGTCATAACAAGAAGAAGGGATTCATGCACTCGAACGCAAAACTTGCGCCCGGCCTGGCCGCGCTGCTCGCCTGTTTCGCTGCCGCCCTGCCTTGCGCCGCGCGCGCGGCGCGCCCGTCGGATGCGCTCAATGCCGTCGTGGTCACCGGCGCGCGGCCGGGGGTGGAGGCCATCGGCAGCGTGCGCACGGTAACGGCGAAAGAGATCGCACGCCGGGGGGCACACACCCTCGACGACGCGATCAGGCTGCTTCCGGGCGTCAACGTGCGCATCGGCGCGGACGGCACGCCGCGCATCGACCTGCGCGGCCTGGTTACGCGCCAGGTCAAGCTGTTGGTTAACGGAGTGCCTTTCAACTCCACCTACGATGGACAGTTCGACCCGACGCTGATACCGGTCGAGTCGATCGCCGAGATCAAGCTGACTTCCGGCGCCAGCTCGATGCTCTACGGGGATGGCGATCTCGGCGGGGTCATCGACGTGATCACCAAGCAAGGCCGCGGCAAGGCCCACGTCGCGGGCGCCGGCGCCGAGGGCGGCAGCGGCGGCGCGCACCGGCTCTGGGGCAGCGCTTCCGGCGGCACGCAAAACGGCAACTACTTCCTGAGCGTGAGCGAATCCGCGCGCGACGGCCTGACCGCGGCGCACGACTACCCCTATGCGAGCGGCAAGAGCGGCGGTCTGATCGCCAACAGCGACAGGCGGCGCCGGAACTTCTACGGCAGCTTCGGCTACGATCCCGCGGACGCGCTGCACTTGAACTTCACCGCGACCCACGCCAGCGGCAGCAACGGCATTCCGCCGAGCGCCATCACCGACAGGAACGATCCGTTCGCCACCCGCGTGCGCTACGAGCGCATCGACAACATCGACGGCAATACGGCGCAGCTGAGCGCGGATTACGACCCTGGCGGCGCCTGGACGGCGCGCTCCTGGCTGTACTACGACAGCCTGTCCGAAGACGAAAACAGCTACGACAACGCGAACTACGATTCGATCAGCGATCCTGCGCTCAACACAACTTTCCTCACTCACAACGATACGCAGATTTCCGGTCTTCACCTGGAGACCCGCTACTCGGCGGAATCGAACGGCAGCTTGACGCTCGCGGCCGACAGCCGCGAAGAGCACTGGAACGACGGCGGTGTGCTGCATGACGTCGCGCTCACCCCGGGTGGCGGCGGTGGGGGAGGTGGTGGTGGAGGCAAAGGAGGTGGGGGCGGCGGCGCGACGAACACGAGCTATACGACGCGCAGCATCGCCGACTACCGCCACGTCGGCGTGCGCTGGGCCGCGGCGGAATATTCGGTGTCGCCGCTCCACCACACCGGCCTGACCGCCGGCCTGAGCCAATACCGGCAGGTCCGGAGCGACGGCCGTCAGGACGATGCCAGCGGATTTCTGTTGGGTGCTTTCTACGACGTGAGCGCCGCGACGCGTCTACGCGCGTCGCTCAGCCGCCACATCCGCTTTCCGAGCATCCAGCAACTCTACGACCCGACCTCCGGAAACACGGCGCTCGACCGGGAATCGGCACGCAATGTCGAAGTCGGCGCGCGGCAGCGGATCTCGCAATCCAGCGAGGCCGACGTCGTCGCCTTCGATGACGACGTGCGCAATTACATCGAAAAGGACAGGTTCACCAACCGCTTTGAGAACTTCGAGCACTACCGCTTCAGCGGCATCGAACTTTCGGGCCATGGCCAGGTGGGCGCACGCCTCGACGTTCATCTTGCCTACACTTATCTGCTGTCGCAGAACCTCTCTGCGGGTGCGGCGAGCGGCGATCTGCAGTACCGACCGCGCAACAAGGCCAGCGTCTCCGCCGACTATGCATTCCGGGCCGGAATCTCGGGGCGCGCGTCGCTGCAGTATGTCGGCCAACAAGCCTATTTCTCGCGCACGACGCCCGCGCTCGAAGCGCAGCTTCCCGGCTACGCTCTCGTCGATCTGAGGTTCGAGAAAAGGATTGCAGGCACGCACGCCTCGCTCTTCGCCGGAGCGGACAATCTGCTCGACAAGGAATACCAAACGAGCTGCGGCTTCCCGCAGGCCGGGCGCTTCGTCTACGCGGGCATCGACTACCGCTTGTAGCAAGGCCATGCGTATCCTGATCTGCATCGACGATACCGACGACCTGGATACCCCCGGGACCGGCCGGCTTGCGGAACGCCTCCGTGTCATACTCGAGCAACGCGGACTCGCGCACTGCCGCTACATCACGCGCCACCAGCTTTACGTGCACCCGGACATCCCGTACACCTCGCACAACAGCGCCATGTGCTTCGAGGCAGAGGCGATCGCGACCGTCGACGAGCTGGCCGTCGCATGCGCGCTGTTCCTGCGCGAAGTCGCCGCGCCCGCCAGCGATCCCGGGCTGTGCATCGTCGACCTGGAGCAACTGCGCGCCGCCGGCCCTCTGGTCGAGTTCGGATACAGCGCCAAGCGTGAGGTGCTGAACAAGGACGCCGCCTATAGCCTCGCGCGCTTCCTTGGCGTGCACCTCTCGGAACACGGCGGCACCGGGGAGGGCGTGATCGGCGCACTCGCCGGGGCGGGCCTGCGGCTGGGCGGTAACGATGGTCGAGTGCGCGGCGGTCTGGACCTGGGCGGAGCGAACGAGGTCGCGGTCGATACGCTGCTGCGCCATCCCGATATCGACGCAGTGCGGGGCACCCGCGGCGAAGCGCTGCCCGGCGATGCCCTGGTGCGCCTGAGCGACAAGGTCAAGACCGTGCGCCGTGGCGGGCAGGCCGTGCTCCTGGTCACGCGCGAGGGCGAAGAGGGCTGGCGTTGCTGCTCGAAGGAAGAGCTGAAGGCGTACTAGAAGCTTTCGTTCATGATTTCACCAGGGTGTGCGCGAGCGCTGACAGCGCAGCGCCCCACCGGCTGCCCCGGCCGAAGACGGGGCGCGCAGGCCGGGTTCGGTGCGGCAGCAGGCTCTCCTGCAGGATTTCCCGAGGCCGGACATTTCCGGGAACTAAGCCGCATCTCGGCTTTCGATGCAATAAGACTGGAACTGCACCAGATCGAGCACCTCGACAGAGGTAGCCGCATGCTGCAAAGACTGTTTCGCGATCTATCGACCCCGGGAGCCCTCCCGCCGAAGATCGTCCTGATTGCCGGCATCGTCGCGATGATGGCGATATTCATTATCGACCTGCTCGCCCCGAAAGACGTTCGTCTGCACATGCTGTATGTCTTTCCGTTGGCGGCGATTGCGCTGCACTGTGAGCGCAAGAGCGCGATCATCGGAGCCTTGGCGCTGTCGAGCACGTTTCAGGCCGTAACCTTCTTCTTCGAAGGCATTTCCGGCCGTTCTTATGCCACCGATTCGCTCATCGCTTTGTCGACCGCGGTGGTGATGGTCGCTTTGGCCAGGGCAACGCGGCAAAACCATCTGGCGGCAGTGACCCTGGCCACCAGCGATTGGCTGACGGGTTTGCACAATCGCCGGAGCTTCGAGAACATCGCCGACCTGGAAATCAAGAGACAGCAGCGCTATGGCGGTGTTTTTTCCCTGGCGGTCATCGACCTCGACGGCTTCAAACGGCTGAACGATTCCAAAGGCCACCACGCCGGCGACAGTGCGTTGCAGATTCTCGCCGATGTTCTGCGCGAACACATTCGTCAGTCCGATTCGATCGCCCGCATTGGCGGAGACGAGTTCGCGATCTTGATGCCGAACACGAAGACGCCCGATTGCGGTGCACTATGCCAGCAGTTCTGCGTGAAAGTTGCGGACCGGATGGCCGCTGCGCAATTCGAGGTTACTGTGAGCGTCGGCTGCAAGGCATTCGAGCAGGCGCCGGAATCCGTATCACACGCCTTGCGGCAGGCGGACGAGGCCATGTATGCGGCAAAAACGACCGGCAAGAACCGCGCAGTAAGCTTCTAAAGGGGAAACGGAATGACTATTGCCCCGCGTCCGGAATTGTCGTAGATTGCCGGGTGTTTAATCGATCGTTCCGTTGGAAATCCCGGCGCTTTAACCAATAGTTGCGTACGAATTCCCTGCGATTTGCCGGGAAGGGGGAACTTGGCATGAACTCAAGAGCATTGTGCGTAGTATGGAACCCAATCGGGGTTGGTCAGGTCTACATTGGCAGCCGGATCCCGGGTTCCCCGGCGGATTGATTTTCCTGTCGCCTTGCTTTCTCCTGTCGCTTATCGCTTCCTACCGCACGCAGTCTCTCCAACGATGGCATTTACCTCTCCGACTCCGGCCATGCACCGGGCGGCGCGCATCGCGACGCTCGCGCTGTGCTGCGCGCTGGGCGCCTGCAGCGTAGGTCCGCCCTACGTCAAGCCTTCGGCGCCCGGGGTCGAACGCTATACCGCATCGCCGCTGCCGGGCACGCTAGCCGCGCCGCGCGCCGGCACCACCGGCCAGCGCTTCGATTACGGAGCGCGCGTGGCGCCGCGCTGGTGGGACCGCTTCGATTCGCCCGCGCTCGACCGCCTGATGGCGCAGGCGCTGCAGCACAATCCGGGGCTGGAGGCCGCGCAGCACACGCTCGAGCAGGCGCGCTATGAGCTTAAGGCGGCGCAGGGGGTTTTCTATCCGCAGCTGTCGCTCGATGCGGGTGCGCAGCGTACGCGCAGCTCGGGCGCGAGTTCCGGCGGGCGCGCCGGCCCGCTAGCGTACGATATGTATACGGGGCAGTTCAACGTGAGCTACTACCCGGACGCTTTCGGCCTGAACCGGCTGGTTGCGCAAAACGCGCAGGCGCAGGTCGATGTGGCAGAGGAGCAGTTGCGCGCGGCGCAGCTGGTCATCGAGGGCAACGTCGCCAACGCCGCGATCAGGCTGGCGGCGCTGGGCGAACAAATCGAGGCGACCGAGAAGAGCATCGCCGACGAGCGGGCGATCCTCGAACTGATACGCGGCCAATACGCCGCCGGCGCGGTGTCGCAGCTCCAGGTCGCGACTCAGGAGAGCCAGCTCTCGGGCACCGAGGCCCAGCTGCCGGCGCTGCAGCTCGCGCGCGACCGTACGCACCATTTGCTCGCGACCTATTTGGGCGTGTTTCCATCGCAGGCCGATGGGATGCCTGTTCCGCCGCTCGCGGCGCTGCATCTGCCACCGACATTGCCGGTGAGCCTGCCCGCGACGCTGGTGCGCGCGCGTCCCGACGTGCGCGCCGCGGAGGCGCAACTGCGCGCGGCCAATGCCCAAGTCGGCGAGGCGGTCGCGCGGCTTTACCCGAATCTCGAGCTGAGCGCCGGCCTGGGCCAGCAAAGCGACCGCTGGGGCGCGTTCTTCGATCCGGCGAGCCGGATCTGGAGCCTCGCGGCGGCCGCGGCGGCGCCGATCTTCGACGGCGGCACGCTGCGCGCGCAGAAGCACGCCGCCGAGGCTGCCTATCAGGCCTTGTTCGCGAATTATCGCGGCACGGTGCTCACGGCGTTTCGCGACGTGGCCGATGCGCTGCGCGCGCTGCAGCGCGACGCCGATGCGCTGCAGGCGCGCGCGCGCGCCCTGGGCGCAGCGCAGACCGGCTTCGAACTCGCGCGCAGCCAGTACCAGGCCGGCGCCGCCGACTATCTCGGCCTGCTGACGAGCGAAGTGCAGGTCCAGAACGCGCGCAGCGCCTACGTCGTCGCCGAGGCGCAACGCTACGCCGATACCGTCGGACTGTACGTCGCCCTTGGCGGCGGCGTGGCCGATGCCGGCGCCAAGGGCGCTTTCCCGCAGGGCAAGCCTGCCGCAGTCCAGGAGAATTGATCGATGGCCCAATCCAATGCCCGCGTCGTCGTTTTCACCGTGATCGTTGTCGCTCTCGCGCTCGCAGCGCTGTTCGGCTACAAGGGCCTGCAGGACCGGCGCGCGCACGCCGCGCAGACGCATCACGGCGCGTTCAACGTGAGCGTTTCCGCCGCGCCGGTGCAATCCGTGTCGTGGCAGCGCCGGATCAGCGCGGTCGCGAGCCTGGTGGCACTGCAAGGCGTGCATCTCACCCCGCAGCTGCCCGGTCAGGTGACCGCACTGTATTTTCATTCGGGGCAATACGTGCACAAAGGGCAGCGCCTGGTGCAGTTGGACGATTCCAACCAGCTCGCCCAGCTTGCCGTCGACCGCGCCGCAGTCGAGCTGACGCAGGCCAACTACGAGCGCGCGCGGCGCCTGTATCGCACCCATGCGGCGAGCGAAGCCGACGTGCAGGCCGCGCACGCGAAGTATCAGACCGCCACGGCTGCGGTCGTCGGGGACCGGGCGACGCTCGCCAAGCTCGCGGTGAGCGCGCCGTTTTCCGGGTGGCTGGGAGTGCGAGAAGTCAGCATAGGGCAGTACTTGTCGAATGGCACCGAGATCGTGGCGCTGAACGTCTGGGATCCGCTGCGCGTGCAGTTCGCGGTGCCGCAGAGCGAAATGGCGCTGATCCAGGTCGGGCAGACGGTGCGCATCGACGTCGACGCCTTTCCCGGACAGAACTTCATCGCGCGGGTGACCGCGCTCGGCTCCGAGGTCGACGCCAACTCGCGCAACATCACGGTCGAAGCGAGCCTGCCGAATCCGAAGCACCTGCTGCGGCCCGGAATGTTCGCGCAGGCGGAGCTGCTGGTGGGCGCGCCGCAGAAGGTTCTGGCCGTACCGACCGAGGCCGTCACCTACAACACCTACGGCGATTTCGTCTACCGCGTCCAGAAGCGCGGCGGCGAGCAGGTGGCGGTGGCGACGCCGGTGCGCACCGGCGACACGCGCGACGAACTCACCCAGGTGCTGAGCGGCCTCAAGGAGGGCGAGCAGGTGGTGACGGCGGGACAAGTCAAGCTGCATGACGGCGCGGCTGTGAGCCTCGCGCACGGCAAAGCGAACTGAGCGACAGCGTGCGCTTCACCGACCTTTTCATCCGCCGGCCGGTCCTCGCGACCGCACTTAACCTCGTCATTCTGCTGCTCGGGCTGCGCGCCTGGACCGGCATGAGCGTGCAGGAGTACCCGCAGGTCAGCAGCACACTGGTGACGGTCAGCACGGCCTATCCCGGGGCCGACCCGAGCACGGTGCAGGGCTTTGTCACCTCGCGCCTGGCGCAGGCGGTCGCCGCAGCGCCGGGAATCGACTACATGACCTCGAGCAGCTCGGAGAGCCGGTCGACGATCACCGCGTACATGAAGCTCAACTACGATCCCAATGCGGCGATCGCGCAGATCATGGCCAAGGTGCAGCAGGTGCAGAACCTGCTGCCGCAGGGTACCCAGGCGCCGGTGATCAACGAAACGGTGGGCGACACGACCGCGCTCATGTACCTCGCGTTCTACAGCAAGACGCTGTCGCAGCAGCAGGTGAACGACTTCGTGCTGCGCGTCGCGCAGCCCAAGATTCAGGGGGTGGCCGGGGTGGGGCAGGCGCAGATCGTACCGGCCGGCACCGGCGCGGACGGCAACAGCTTCGTCATGCGCGCCTGGCTCAATCCGGACCGGCTCGCGGCGCTGCATCTCACACCGGCCGACGTCACGCAGGCCCTGGCGGCGAACAACTTCATCAGCGCGGTGGGACAGACCCAGTCCGACAACATTACGCGCACCATCACCGCACAGACCTCGCTCGAGGACGCGCAGGCTTTCCGCAACCTGGTGATCAAGCGCAGCGGAAACAGCCTGATCCGCCTCGGCGACGTCGCCAAGGTCGAGCTCGGGGCGCAGAACTACGTCCAGGCGGTCTACTATAACGGCACGCCGGCGGTGTTCGTCGGCGTGTACCCGACCCCCGGGGCCAACGCGCTCACGGTGGGCGAGGGCGTGCACCGCGCGTTCGCGCAACTCGGCGCCGCGCTGCCGCCGGGCATCCAGGCCGTCGTTCCCTACGACGCCAGCGAATACATCCAGCGCTCGATCGACGAGGTGATGTACACCATCGGCATCACCCTGGCGGTGGTGGTGGTCGTGATTTTCATGTTTCTCGGCTCGATGCGCTCGCTCCTGATTCCGGCGGTGGCGATTCCGCTGTCGATCGTCGGCGCCGGCATGTTCATGATCGCCGTCGGTTACAGCATCAACCTGCTGACGCTGCTCGCCGTGGTGCTCGCCATCGGCCTGGTGGTCGACGATGCGATCATCGTGGTCGAGAACGTGCACCGGCACATCGAAGAAGGGAGCACGCCGCGCGAGGCGGCGTTCAAGGGCGCGCGCGAACTCGCATCGCCGATCATCGTCATGGCCACCACGCTCGCGGCGGTGTTCGCCCCCATCGGGCTCACCGGCGGGCTCACCGGCAGCCTGTTCTCGGAGTTCGCGTTCACGCTGGTGTTTACGGTGGCGATCTCGGCCGTGGTGGCGCTCACGCTCTCGCCGATGCTGTCCTCGCGCGTGCTGCGGCATACGCCGCCACGCGGCCTGGCGCATGCGCTCGAAGCGGGCTACGCGCGGCTGCGCGACCGCTACGACCGTTCGCTCGCCGCGGTGTTGCGCCATCGCGCCGCGGTGCTGGTGGTGGCAGCGGGGGTGTTCATCACGATCCCGGTAATGTTCCTCGGTACGCCGAGCGAGCTCGCGCCCACCGAAGACCAGGGCCTGATCCTGGTATCGGCCACCGGACCGGCGACCGCGACGCTGCACTACCTCGACGGCTACTCGACGCAGATCCGGCGCATCATGGACGGTTTTCCCGAGACCAAGCAGGTATTCGAGATCAACGGCCTGTCTCTCGGTGGCGGCGGGGGCTACAACGGCTTGATCGCCGGCATGAAACTGCGCGACTGGAGCGAGCGCTCGCGGAGCCAGATGCAGCTTCTGCCTCTTCTGCAGGGCAAGCTCGCCGGGCTTACCGGTGTGCGCGCGGCAGGTTTCCAGAAGCCGTCGCTGCCGGGATCCCCGACCGGCTTTCCCGTCCAGTTCGTGCTGACCTCGAGCAGCGGCTACGGCAATATCGAGCAGGTCGCCAACGCGTTCATCGCCAAGGCGATGCAAAGCGGCGACTTCGCCTTCCTCACCAAGGATCTGCAATACGACAATCCCGAGGTGCTGGTGAAAATCAACCGCAGCCTGGCGGGGGACCTCGGCATCACCATGGCCAGCCTCGGCGGCAACCTCGCACCCTTGCTGAGCGGCGGGTACGTCAACCGTTTCAACCTGAGCGGCCGCAGCTACGAGGTGATTCCGCAGGTGCCTGATCGCTTCCGCGCCGATCCCTCGCGGCTGCGCGGGTACTACGTGCGCGATGCGGCCGGCGGCCTGATCCCGCTTTCGACGCTGATCTCGGTGGAGACGCGCGTGACGCCCGAGTTCCTGCCGCAGATGCAGCAGCTCAATTCGGCCACTATTGAGGGCGTGATGGCCCCCGGCGTGACGCTGGGCAAGGCGCTCGACGATCTCCATGCGCAGGCGCAAAAGGATCTCCCGCCCGGCTTCAGTACCGACTACGCCGGCCAGTCGCGCCAGTACGTCCAGCAGGGCAATACCTTCCTGGTGACGTTCGCGCTTTCTATCGTGCTCGTGTACCTGCTGCTCGCGGCGCAGTTCGAGAGCTTCCGCGACCCGCTGATCGTGATGGTCACCGTGCCGCTGGCCATCTCCGGCGCGCTGGTGTTCCTGTACCTGGGCGCCGCGACGCTCAACATCTATACCGAGGTCGGCCTGGTCACGCTCATCGGCCTGATCACCAAGCAGGGCATCCTGATCGTGCAGTTCGCCAATGTGATCCAGGAAACCGAGGGTCTGGACCGCGCCGCCGCGGTGCAGAAGGCCTCGAGCATCCGGCTGCGGCCTATCCTGATGACCACCGGGGCGATGGTGTTCGGCGCCATGCCGCTGATCTTTGCCGTGGGCCCCGGCTCGTTGAGCCGCTTCGACATGGGGCTGGTCATCGCCTCGGGTCTGGCGATCGGCGCGCTGTTCTCCCTCTACGTGGTGCCGGCGATCTACACGTATCTGGCGGCGGACAAGTCTGCTGCGCACGCCGAGTCAGCGCCGGAGTCGGCAGCCGAGACGGCACCGGAGGCGGCGCACTGAGACGCGCGCCGGCAAACTCGCAGCGCCGCGCGGCCTCGGCGCGGGGCCGAACTCGCGCTATATTGGCCGCGGTATGACCGGCGGAACGCTGCTTGGGCTGACTTTGTTCTCGATGGGCTGGCTGTTCTTCCTCGTCGGCGCAGGGGTCAATTTCACCGCCTGGCGCAGATACCGCAAGGCGCCGGCCGGGACGCGTTACGGCGGCATACCGCTGCTGCCCGGAATGATCGGCTCGGTCGCGGCGTTTTTCAGCGTCGGCGCCTTGCTCAAGGGGGGCTGGCACGTGCCCTGGCCGTGGCTGTGGATCCTGCTGCCGCTGTTCCTCGACCTGGGCTGCCTCGGTCGCTACGTGCTCGCGCTGCTCGGCCTCGGCGGCCGGCCGCCGGCATAGGAATACCGCAAGGCAATCTTATTCCGGAAGCACGAAACCTTCCTCGCGAAACAGCTTCAGACACGCATCGACGACGACCAGGTCATAGGCAGTGCCCCGGCCGCGCTCGATTTCCTGTAACGCAGGCTCGATACCCAGCGATGCCCGATAGGGGCGATGCGAAGCCATGGCCTCCACGACGTCGGCAACCGCCATGATTCGCGACTCCAACAGCATTTCGTCGCCCTTGATGCCACGCGGATACCCTGAGCCGTCCACACGTTCATGGTGCTCCCAGACAATGCGGGCGAGAGGCCATGGAAAGCTGATGTCCCGGAGAATTTCATAGCCGGCCTGTGGATGGTGTTTTATCAGTGCATATTCGATTGCGCTGAGTTTGCCGGGTTTGGACAGAATCTCCGCCGGGACGCGGACCTTACCCAGGTCGTGCACCACGCCGGCGAGGTGTATGGCGTGGATTTTCTCGTCCTCAAGACCCATTGCAGTGGCGATGGCGGTGGCCACGTCGGCGACCCGCTTCTGATGGCCGGCGGTATAGGGGTCGCGCATTTCGACCGTCGCGGCGATGGCTTGAATGGATTCCTCCAGGCCGCGTCGCAGGATTTCCGCATGGTGTTCATGCTCGTAGGCGATGGCGTTGCGCTCGGCCCGGGTTCGCAGGGCTGCAATCCCAAATGCGAGGTCTGCAGCAAGCTCTTCGAGCAATTGAATCTCCGCATCGTCGAACGCGTCCAAATCGTCAGCGCGAATGCTCAATACGCCAATGAATTTCGCGCCATCGAGCAGCGGCAGCGCAAGATTGGAAATGCAAACTGGACTGGCCGCCCGCGCCTTGGCGGCCGAATATGAAAGGCCGTCGGGCATATATCGGTCGATTGCCCGCTTCCTGGTTCGAATGGCTTGGGCAACCGGTAACTGGCCTTCCGCCGTATCGGCCCAGGTCCGCGTGACGCTGTCGCCGATGTAGCTTTGGTCGGCTTGCGCGCGGGCCATTGGAACGATGCTCTTCTCAGGGTCGTCCTTGGGGTAATCGACCGACGCCATGAGATAGCCGCCCGTCTCCACGACGACGCGGCAAACCCCGTGCAGGAGTCCCGACTCGCTGGTCGCGCGCACCAATTCCTCATTGCCTGCGGAGAGCGTTTTCAGCGCGCGATGCGCTCGGTCGCGGGCAATTTCAGCTTCCTTGCGCTCGGTGATGTCCGTCAAAAGGCCCGCTACCTGTACGGGCTTGCCGCTAACATCACCAATCACATTGGTGTTGGCGGCCAACCAATGGACAGACCCGTCTGGCCATAGCACCCGGTATTCCATTTGGCGGGCCGTGCCGGTCGTGTGGTCCCGCGCCATGGCATGAGTCAGGGCTTCGCGGTCCGCGGGATGCACCGCGTCCAGGAATTCCTTCGAATTCCGTGGGCCGCCCTCGGCCGCCATGCCGAATAGAGCACCCATGCTGCCGGACGACGAAAACCGGTCGTTGGCTAAATCCCATTGCCACGCGCCCATGTGCGCGGCCTCCATCGCGCGCCGGAGCCGTTCTTCGCTTTGCCGGAGTTTGTCGCCCGCGCTCTTCCATGCAGTGACGTCCCGCAGGGAAATCGCAATGCCGTCGCCCACCCGGACAGCTTGCTGCCGGAACCACCTGGTTCCCTTATCGGGCACTTCGTATGGAAATTCACTTTCAAAACGGTTTCCCGTGGTCGCGACCTGCGCGTATTCGTCGAATAACGATGGTGTCAGGTATCGCGGGAACAGCCCGAGGTAGGTATTGCCGATCGCCTCGTCGCGCGGTATTCCGATTTGCTGCGCGGCACGGGCGTTCATGGCGGTGATTTCGAAGTCGACGATACTGCCCGCGCTATCGCGCACGCTCTTGAACACGAAAAGGGCATCCGGGCTGGCGTCGGCGGCGGCGCGGAATCGGTCCTCGCTGGTTTGCAGCGAGACTTCGAGCCGGGCGTGCGCCGCGCGCGCCCGCACCCCAGCTATGCCGGAGGAGAGCGCTGCCGCCACTTCGGTAAGCAGTACGACCTCCTGCTCGCCAAACGACTCCGACTCCGCCGCATAAATCGAGAGCGCACCGATGACCGCGCCGTCCACCTTGAGCGGCAGGGCAACTATCGCGTTGAGGTGGTGACGCTGGGCGTCTTCGTGCCACGGCAGCGTGTCCGGGTTCGTTATGATGTCATTCATCACTACCGTCGTGCCAAGGCGAATCGCGCTACCTGCCGGGCTGCGGCCGCGAACGGTCTCCGCCCAGGTAACCTTCATCCCGGCTACGAGCTCTCCATCCAGGCCCCACCATGTCACCGGCTCGACGGATTTTTGCTCGTCGGACTTGGCGAACCAGGTTATCGCGCCGCGATACCCGCCTGTCTCGACGATGGCCCGGCACATGGATTCACTCAGCGTCCTTTCGTCCGGGGATTCGACCAGGGTCTGATTCCACGCGGACAGAACTTTCAGCGCGCGGCCGGCCAGCGCTAGGTCTCGGTTCTTCGATTCAAGTGTCTCGGCCATGTCATCGAATGACTGGGCGAGCGCACCCAATTCGTTGCGGACAACACCAATCCCGCTGCGTGCGCTCAAGTCTCCCGACCCCAGCCGGCGCGCAATTCCGGACAGAACGGAAACGGGGCGCAGTATCAGCCGCTCGACGCCAAACCATATTGCCGCCAGGGTAAGCAATAGCAGAACCGCTGTGCCAACCAGGACATTTCGAAAGTGGCTGTCGGCCTCGGCGGTGACGCTATCGGCGGCATAGCCGACCCAGAGCGTTATCGGACCGGTCCGGGTCGGCAAAAAGCGAGCGAGACCATAGACTCGCGGCACACCGTCGAATCCGATGTCTCGCGCAATGCCTTCACCGCCGTGCGCGACGACAGCCTTGAAGAATGAAGTCTCGAAGGCGCTTGTGCCGACCCAGTGCTCCGGGTCGGGATAGCGTGCAAGCACTTGGCCCTGGGGGTCAATCAGGCCGACTCGCGCACCTTCCAGATACTTGCTGTTGTCCAAGGAATGATTGAGCCATGAGAGCCCGAGCCCGATGTGGAGGACGCCCCGGACTTCACCATTCCCGTCGCGTACGGCCTTGTAAATGGGAAGCACCCTCTTGCCAGTCACACGGCTATTGCGCGCTTCGCCGATTACCACGCCAGGTGACGCCAATGCCGCTTTGAAACCAGGCCAATCGGCGATGTTCACGGCTTGCTTTAGGGGGGTGGCGATGCAGACGACCTTTCCGTCCGGCAGTGCAAACATTGCGTTGGAAAATTCCGGAAACTGCTTGACCACCTGGGTGAAGTTGCGCTGGCATTCCTCTGCGTCGATGGGACGGTGCAATTCCGAGGATGAAACCAGGTGGGCGAATAACGCGTCGGCAAGCGCGATGTCCTTGGCAGCGGCGACCGCAATCAAGTCGGCCGTATTGGATAGCTCGCTTTCCGCGGCTTCGAGGCGCGCCTGGCGCTCGCGGACTGCCTGATAGCCCATCGCTACGGCGAAGATGGAAAATCCGAATGCGACTATCAGGATGATTCGCGTTCTTAAGCTAAACAATACGCTGTGCATCGGCTCTCCTCGTTTAGAGCATTGCCGCTTATACGGTTGCGGTGCAATCCGCTTGTCAGCGGAGAATCCGAAGTCAGCCTTCCGCAACCAGGCCCGCGCAACCAGCTCCGTATTGCTTCGCATGACGTCACCGAATCGAGGTTCGTAACCTATTCGGCAGTCAGGCATATGTACAGTAATACCCCCTTTGAACCCCAATAACCAATATTTAAGATAATCGTAGGCGCCTGGGTCATGTTGACAATAAGCAAACGTTTGCCGTTTGGCGTCAATCGCTTACCCTGTCAAAGCACGCGGTTTGGTCCGCGCGCGAGTTGTGGTAGATTGGTCCGTACGACTTATTGCCAACCGGGACGCCCATGGAACACGCCAACCCCTACGAAACGGACCTCGACCGCAATCCGGCCAATCATGCGCCGCTGACGCCGCTCGGCTTCATCGAGCGCGCGGCCTATGTCTACCCCGAGCGGACCGCCGTGGTGCACGGGGCGCGCCGCTACAACTGGAGCCAAACCTATGCGCGCAGCCGGCGGCTCGCTTCGGCGCTGGCCGCGCGCGGCATCGGCATCGGCGACACCGTCGCGGTGATGGCGGCCAATACGCCGGAGATGTACGAATGCCATTTCGGCGTGCCCATGCTGGGCGCGGTGCTGAACACGCTCAACACCCGCCTCGACGCCGAGGCGATTGCCTTCATGCTGAATCACGGCGAGGCAAAGGTGCTGATCGCGGACCGGGAGTTCTCCGCGACCATCGCGCAGGCGCTGGCGCGGGTGACGCGGCGCCCGCTGGTGATCGACATCGACGACCCGGAATATTCCGGTCCGGGCGAGCGGCAGGGAGAGATGGACTACGAGGCGCTGCTCGCCGAGGGCGATCCGGATTACGCCTGGCAGCCGCCGACGGACGAGTGGAACGCGATTTCGCTCAATTACACCTCGGGCACCACCGGCAACCCCAAGGGCGTGGTGTATCACCATCGCGGCGCCTATCTGAACGCCGTGTGCAATATCGTCACTTGGGGCATGCCGCAGCATTCGGTCTATCTGTGGACGCTGCCGATGTTCCACTGCAACGGCTGGTGCTTTCCGTGGACGATGGCCGCCAATGCCGGCGTCAACGTCTGTCTGCGCAAGGTCGACCCGGTGCAGATTTTCAGGCTGATCGAGGAGCACGGGGTCACGCATTACTGCGGCGCGCCCATCGTGCACACCGGGCTGATCAACGCCGATCCGAAATTGCGCGAAGGCATCAAGCACAAAGTGTCGGCGATGGTGGCCGGCGCTGCGCCGCCGGCGGCGATGATCGAGGGCATGGAGAAAATCGGCATCGATCTGGTTCACATCTACGGCCTCACCGAAACCTACGGGCCCGCGACGGTATGCGCCAAGCACGGAGAATGGGATGCGCTCGACGTGGGCAAGCGCGCCGAGCGCAACGGCCGCCAGGGTGTGCGTTACCTGATGGAGGAAGGGCTGACGGTCATGGACGCCGAAACCATGAAGCCGGTGCCCGCGGACGGCGAGACCATGGGCGAAATCATGTTCCGCGGCAATATCACCATGAAGGGCTATCTGAAGAACGCCAAGGCGACGGGCGAGGCCTTCGCCGGCGGCTGGTTCCATTCGGGCGACCTGGCGGTGATGCAGCCCGACGGCTATATAAAGATCAAGGACCGCTCGAAAGACATTATCATTTCCGGCGGCGAGAATATTTCCTCGCTCGAAATCGAGGAGGCGCTGTACCGCCATCCGGCGGTACTCGCCGCGGCGGCGGTGGCGCGGCCCGATCCGAAATGGGGCGAGACGCCCTGCGTATTCGTCGAGCTCAAGCCCGGCGCGCAGGCGACGGCGGAGGAAATCATCGAGCATTGCCGCGGCCATCTGGCGCGCTTCAAGGTGCCGCGGGCCGTGGTATTCGGCGAATTGCCCAAGACTTCGACCGGCAAGATCCAGAAGTTCGTGCTGCGCCAGAAGGCGAAGTCGGCGCGGGCGATCGAATAGCGTATTACAGGAGACACGAACATGAATACAAATACCCAGGCGGTGGCGGCAGAGCCCCTATTGTTGCGGCGCGACGACGGCGGCGTGGTGACGCTGACGCTCAACCGTCCGGCGCAGTTCAATTCCCTGTCGCAGGCGCTGATGAGCGAACTGCAGGCCGAACTCGATCGCATCGCCGCCGATGACAGCGTGCGCGTAGTGATCATGGCCGGTGCCGGCAAGGCGTTCTGCGCCGGGCACGACCTGAAGGAAATGCGCTCCGACGCGACCAAGGAATTCCAGAAGTCGCTGTTCCGCCAGTGCAGCGAGCTCATGCTCAAGCTGGTGCGCATGCCGCAACCGGTGATCGCGCGCGTGCACGGCATCGCTACGGCGGCGGGCTGCCAGCTGGTTTCGATGTGCGACCTCGCGGTGGCCTCCGACAACGCGCGCTTCGCCGTTTCGGGCGTGAACCTGGGCCTGTTCTGCTCGACGCCGTCGGTGGGCCTCGCGCGCAACCTGGGGCGCAAGCAGGCGCTGGAAATGCTGCTCACCGGCGAATTCATCGACGCGCAATCGGCGCTCGCGCGCGGCCTGGTGAACCGCGTCGTGCCGCCGGAGCAGCTCGACGCCGAAATCAAGAAGCTTGCCGACTCGATCCTCGCCAAGACGCCGGTCGCAATCAAGCTCGGCAAGCAGGCGTTCTACCGGCAGCTCGAACTGGGGCTGGAGGAGGCTTACGATCTGGCGAGCGAGGTCATGGCCTGCAACATGATCACCGAAGACGCGCGCGAAGGCATCGACGCTTTCGTAGCGAAGCGCAAGCCGGAGTGGAAAGGGCGCTGAGCACGCCAGTCGGAAGCGGGCGGCCATGACGCCTGTCGTTGGCGTCGTCCGGGCGCGCTCGGTCCAGCGTAGCCGCGCTCCTGCACCCTATAAGTAGAGGGATAAATGGGGGGCGTTCCGATCAATTCCTTGGACTCCCTACTCCCCTTATTCGTCGCTCAACGAACCCTGATGAAATGTTGATATCCCGGCATGTAGCTTCAACATGGCTACGTTCAGGCGGCGGCTCTCGGCTGCCACGACCTGCCGCTGGCGGACTTACCACAAAGCGGCCTGTCAGGCACTGGGAGTGTATGCTTCCATCCAATATTTCGACGTGACGCTTTTCACGACTTTTTAATGCTGTATGAAGACGGCAAATGCACAACGGAAAGCCTGATGGAGCAAACCCTTAATTGCGATTCACGATGCCGAGTTAGGGAGCAGGCGTCGGAGTTAGGGCGCAAAACTGTCTCCCCAT
>Ga0307377_10000847_pt1 | contig 40583 bp, 52 predicted proteins | sample TR3MG_FD_202535 | JGI IMG/M metagenome (GOLD analysis project Ga0307377, IMG submission 202535) | Soil microbial communities from Risofladan, Vaasa, Finland - TR-3 | ecosystem: Environmental > Terrestrial > Soil > Coastal area > Acid sulfate soil | place: Finland: Risofladan, Vaasa | collected...
GAGCCCGCGAAGCGGCTCATGACGATCGAAGAGGTGGTAGATTTCTGTGTGGACACGCCGTTAATTGTCGTGCGCTACAATGGCCGCGAGTGGATGCCTCCCGAGGATTTTTCTTTTTCCGATGACCCCATAAACTACGAGTGGACTACCGCCGACATCCACGGTCGCATAATCGATGGGCCGCACAAGTTCGAGGTGGAAGACGAAGGAGTTGAATGATGAGCAAACGCGGAACTTATTATGTAGCGTATAATGATACCGAGAACGAATGGTGGGTGATGCGTCGCAACATCGGAGTTGGAATGTGTATCAACAAGGAAAATTGTCAGGTGTTCGCCGACCGTCTCAACGCCCTTGAGCGCGACAACGCCAACCTGGACGCCGAGCTCACCGAGACGCTAATGGCAGTTGCCGACCTCATGGACGAGAACGCCGACCTGCGCCTCAAGCTCGCGGAGTTCACGGCTGTTCGAGCAGTGAACAAGCCATTCATCCCACCGAAGGAGGCTAAGACGTGAGGCATATCATTTCATGCCCATTACAAATTGGGTCAATTGTCCGAATGATCACCGAGATAGATAGACGTCCGAATCGGTACTGGAACAACAAAAGGGATTTCGAGGTGTATACGATTATTGGCATCCTGCGAGACCCCGACGCACAGGGCGGCTGGATGGTTAAGGCGCAGAGTGAGACAGGACGACAGAACTCATGGATGTCTGTTAAGTGGTATATGGACAAGAGGGAGGCTGATCATGCAGGAAGCTAAAGGAAGATCATGGTGCCCTGAGTGTTACGCGTTCGTTGACGAAAAAGAACACGATAGAGCCGCAAGGAACGCCGTCGCCGCCAAGCACGATGTGTGCGTGTGGCACAGAAAAACTGACACGGGAGGAGATCCATACGGCCCGTGGATTACGTCCTGCGGTAACGAATGGGATCTACAGGGGCCGGAAGGGATCGGACCATTTGAGTATCCAGATGAATACGGTTTCGAGTTCTGTCCGTTTACCGGCTGCGGGCGCAAAATCGAGGCGAAAGAATGAGAGTTGAACAGATAGGAGATGCAACGCTATATCTCGGAGACTGCCTTGAGATCCTGCCGACGCTCGGCAAGGTTGACGCGTGCGTGACTGACCCGCCGTATGGGTCAGGCCTCGCCATGGATTACGCTAAGCGATTCAAGGCAAAGGCGGGTCGATGGTGGAGGAACACCGATCGATCAGACCAGGTGATACACGATGACATTGTAGGAGACGATACGCCATTCGATCCTTCGCCCATCCTCCGCCTCGGGGTTCCGACGATTCTATGGGGTGGTAATTGGTATGCGGCCCGCCTTCCGGACTCAGGCGGGTGGATAGTATGGGACAAACGAGGCGGCAAAAGGGACGTAACGGGAGCGGCATGGCCGATGTCGGAGGCTGAGCTGGCATGGTCAAATGTCGGTAAAGGTGTCCGAGTTATTAGGCATACATGGTTTGGATTGATTCGAGACAGCGAGCGCGGCGAGCATTATCACCCTACGCAGAAGCCAGTCGTAGTAATGACCCAGTGTATTGAATACTTCAAGAACGCGATTACCATCCTCGACCCCTACATGGGCTCCGGCACAACCGGCGTCGCCTGCTCCAACCTCGGCCGCAAGTTCATCGGCATCGAGATCGAGCCGAAATACTTTGACATCGCCTGCCGCCGCATAGCCGACGCCTACAAGCAGCGCCGTCTATTCGACGACCCCAATCCGCAGCCGAAACAAGGAGAACTTATATGACCCGCAAAGCAATAATATCCCACGAAGGTTCGCTGACTAACGTGAACCCGAGAGTGTACGGAGGGTATGATGGGTTCGGGCTGTTCTACGATGAGGAGGAAAACGATGAGCGGTGAAATGCGCGTTATGACAGTCTGGGAAAAGCTCCGGGAGCCGTTTCCGCCGGAGGATATCGAGTGGAGGGCTCAGTCGAGCGGAATAGGCAAGAACGGCCAGCCGTGGATCAAAGTTCTGGCGTACGTCGACAATCGAGCCATACAGGAACGGCTCGATGAAGTGTTCGGCCCGGAGAACTGGCAGAACGAAATACGTATCGGCCAGGCGGGAACTTTGTGCCGGCTCGGAGTTCGGGTCGGAAGAGAGGCCGGAACGTTCGAATGGGTATGGAAAGAAGATGGAGCTCCGCCGACGGATTTCGAAGCGTTCAAAGGCGGAATCAGCGGAGCGATGAAGCGAGTCGCGTCTACCGGATTCGGTATCGGTCGGTATCTTTACCGGTTGCCTGAGGGATGGGCGAAAATAGTTTCGGAAAACGAAGAGGCTCGTTATAGAGACCGAGTTCTGGTTTCGGAAACTTCGAGGCTCGCGGAAGAGTATCGAAACAAGGTATGGAAAAAGGACGGCAAGCAGTACGTCACCGCGTACTGGAACGCGCCTCCTATACCGGCGTGGGCTCTTCCGTCCAAGACTCCGGGGCTTGTGGTGTTAACATCATCCGGTAACTGGAAATATCCTCCGCTCGAGCCACCAAAGATCGAAGAGCCATCTGTTTCCGAGCCCGACGGTGATTCGAGCGTGGGCGACCCGGAAGCTATCGCGAAGTTGCTCAGCGACATTCATGCGGAGCTGAAATGGAAAGAGGCGAACGGTGAAGTCACTCATTCGAAAGCGGCGAGCGTGTTCACCGAAGCCATGAAGATGGCGATCGACGAGTCTGCTCTGTCGGCACTTCTCGCGAAGCTGAGAGGATCGAATGACTCTCAAGGCTAAGGTTCTCGCAGCAACGGGCGAGACAATCGTTCTGCTGCCGGCCGACGAAGATCAGATAGTGTCCGAAGCGTTCGGGTTGGAGGTTTCGTCGAAGGACCAGTGGAATGTCATATTCGAAGTTTCGCTCGAACCTTACACGGAACCGGGAACATACGATCAGCTGAAAGCGTTCTGGTCGATAGTGCGAATAATATGTTTGGAGGAATACAGAAAGTCGAACAAGAGGCTCATGGATGTCGTATACCGCGGGCTTCTCGAAGAGTACGGACCGGATGAAGAACTCGAGAGATACAAGTCCCGGGTGGTCGTATGGAAGCGAACGCTGTCGGAAATGAACTGGACTGAACGATCTCAAATGATCGAAGGGGCTCTTGCCGAAGCGTCCGAAAGAGTCGGCGGAGATTTCAGTAGAGCAGCGCAGATTCGAAACTATATGATCGAGTGGAAAAATTGGAGATATAGAGTAAAAGTGGACAGGCTCGATGAAACCTACAAAAGCATCGATGATTACAAGAGGAGAAATCCGTACTGTGAAGCAGAAGGATCATATCTTGGAATCGGCGGTCATATGGCGCACATCGTGAGCAGAGGTGCTTCTGGTTCGTTCGATCCGTGGAATCTACTGCATCTCGGAGAAAAGCCTCATCTCATGACTCAGCATGCGAAGGGATGGGTCGAGTTCCTTCGGCTGTATCCGCACCTGATGGGTAAAGTGAACGCGGCTCGAGAACGGTCCGGGAAAAAACCTCTCGATAGACCCGAGGCCCTACTGAAAGATTTGTGGGAAGAATGATCACGATGGCCGTCGGCCAAAAGTGACCGATATCGAAAATATATTTGAGGACAGGAGAAAAAGAATATGTTGGCATGGATTGAGCATGACGGAAAGAAGTACACAGTAGACGAGGTGATGGAAGGCGCGTTGCTCGAGCACTACCCCATGAATTACATGATGCTGGTTATCGACGAACGTCCGTGGAAAGGAAAACCGTCGGTTACTCAGTGCTTGAACGGAACGAGAATGGAATATCTGAAAGTTCTCACGCCGTGGGGCGTTGACCCGGATGACAGTGCGTTTCGCGTGATCGGGACGCGTGGTCACTCGGTTCTGGAAACGTTCGCTCCGATAGCCGATCTTTCCGAGCTGCCGGTCGAAGGAGAGGATTTGACTGGCAGAATGGATTTGCTCGAGCACGTCGGTGATGATCGCTACTGGATCACTGACACGAAAACGTGGGGGTCGTACCCAGTAGCGAAAGCTATCGGGCTCGTGAAGAAAACGAGGCCGGCGGTAGATGAGCACGGAAAACCTGTTTTGTACCAGAAGAGCGGAACGTGGGGCAAAGCTGGCGACCAGAAGAAAGAGACTTTCTGGGAAGTCGACCCATCGGCAGCTGATACAAAAGACGCGCAAATGCAGCTCAACGGTTACAGAGTGCTTCTCCAGGAAGCGTATGGGGTGAAAAGTGAAAAGCTGCGCGTGTTCGCAATCGTTCGAGATGGCAACACGGTTTCTGCGAAAGGAAGGGGACTCGATCGCAATACGTATATGATCTGGATTCCGTTGCTCCCGGATTCAGATGTGGTGTCGTACTTCGAAAAAAAGTCTGGCGAACTTGTCCGGTCGATCGAAGCGGCTCAAGAGGATATGAAGTCGAGAGGAGACGCGGACCGAGATATGGTGATAAGAGACAACATGCCGGCGCCGTGTACTCCCGATGAAGCGTGGAACGGAAACCGGTGCAAAGGATACTGCCCGGTCGCTATGTTTTGTGCTCAGCACGGAAATCCGTACATCACTCCACTTGACCTCGTTTCGGAAAGTGACAAGGAGGAATAATGGCAAGTAAAGGTTTCGTTCCGGCAACTGCGCCGGGAGCTGTTCGGGTTTCTCAACATGGATCGAGCGTCGTTATCGTGATCCCAAAAAATGTGGCCGGTTCTGTCGGCTATGTTCCAAAAGAGACCCGGGTTACGATTAGCGCAGACTCGAAAGGGCGACTTCTCATAGAGCCGTATCCGGAGATTTCCGATGAAAGAACTGACTCTCAATAGGCAAAGTCGTGGTATAATTATGTGCGCTCAGGCAGCTGGGCGCACTGTTCACTGGCACTGAGCAGACTTGCAAATCAGGACTGAGAAAGGTCACGTTATACCGCGTTCCTGATTTCGCGGTTCCCATGCCAAAGGGACGTGACCTTTTTCATTTCAGCAGGAGGGAACGACGTGAGCAGGTTCATAATCGAGCCGTGGGGGGCTCTTCCAAGGTCGGCCGTGAGAGATAAATCTCTCGGAGCGTCAGAGCTTCGGGTTCTCGCGGCGATATCAGCGTTTCAAGGGACGAATGAAAAAGCATGGCCGTCGATTCAAGACTTGTGTGAGTGGACCGAGTACGCAGAAACTACGATCAAGGCGTCTATTTCCATTCTGAAAAGAACCGGTCATGTTGTGGTTCAGCGTCGATTCAACGCGACGAACGTCTATCGAATAACGTGGAATGCCGAAAATGTGCAATCCGTCGAACAGACACCACGTAGTGTCCCACAGACAGACACCACGGGGTGTCTCGCAGATAGTCACCACGGGGTGTCTACTACAACACCATATAAAACATCATCTACAACAAAAAGTCCTCACCAGTCCGTAATCAAAGCATTTCACGACTTGTACGTCGAAAACTCGGAGGGTCACACGAAACCTACGTGGTCAGACATTCAGACGTCGGCAGTCAAAAGACTTCTCAAGCACCATAGCGCCGAAGAAGTAGTCGAAGTGATCAAGAAGTATTTCGGAATTCCGTTCTGGTTCACGAAAGGAAAGACCTACTCGATTGTGAACATGGCTCAGCACTACGACGACATAGCAAGCGCCGCGGGGCCTGGCTCAAAAAAGAACGAAGCGAAAGTCGATTCTGACATAGTTCGACAGCTGAAAGAGGCCGGAATTGCCTAAGGAACCGACCGGTATAATATTCGGGCCCGGGCTGAATCAGAAAGAGTTCGACGAGATTTGCGAAGCAGAAATCGAGTACATGCTATCGAAGTCGATGTCGATCGAAGTCGTCAAGCTCTATGAACTCGAATGGAAAGGCGGAAACTGCATATTCTGCGGAAAGCCATACAAAGAGCGGCAGGTGAAGCGATCAGTCGAAGAGAGAATGCCAAACGGTCAAAAAACCGGAAAGATGAAGATTCTCGCCGACTATGTAGATTTCACTCCGACGTGCGGATGCGTTGAAAAGTTGTGGAAGAAAACCAAAGAGGAAAAAGCGCTTGCGGCTGCTATGAACCGAGCGAGAGTTCCGGAGACCTATCGGAAGCACAACTTTGAAACATGGGATTCTGAGGCAGCTGGCGACGAGCTGTCGCGAAGTATGGCTCAAGTGAGAGAATATTCGGTTTCTCACTGGAGAGAGAACGGGCTACTTCTGTACGGAGGTACCGGAACCGGAAAGACTCGATCCGCGGTGTGCGCCATGAAAGTGATAATGCAAAGAGGGGTCGAAGGGCTTTTTTTGCCGGCGTCTGATCTTGTAGACAGACTCATTTCTGACGGCCATGAGCTGAAGCAGCAAATAGTGAATGCTGAGATCGTGGTCATAGATGATCTGGACAAGCTGCGGTCGCTCGAGAATGAGTGGGTTAGAGAAAGTGCTTTCTCGCTGTTGGATACGATGACTCGAGAGGGAAAAGGGCTGCTCATCACGGCGAACTTTGACGGCGCCGAATCGGTATACAAGACGTTTCCGCAAGCTCTTGCGTCGAGAATCATCGGCTATTGCAAAATGATCGAGTTCAAAGGCCGAGACTACAGGATAGTGGCGGCTGGAAGAAGAAACGGCTCCGCGGCCGAACAACGCGGAAGGGAGAAGGAATGGAGTACACCTTCAATGCTCGGGTAACGGACGTTGCGGGGCGCGACCGCGTCACCGGAACTATTCTGCAAATCAAGTCTAACGCGAAGCTATTCGAAATCGATAGCGACGCGCTCTTCAATTTTCTGCCGGTTAGCGAAATGACAGTGACCGTGAAAGTGGGGGAGAAGGACGTCACCGAAATCAAGCAGGCTACATTGCGACCGCTCAGAACGAGCAGGACGAAAGAAGGCCACTTCATGAACGTTCTGATTGAAGGTCCGCACGCGGACAAGTCGATGAAAGCAATGAGCTCTTTGCTTGGTCAGGAAGTGTCGATTCATTTCTACGTCGAAAACGACCCGGAGCTTTTCGATGAAGCGACTGAAGAAACTCTTCAGGAAATACTCGAAGAGGAACGAGAGTCGGAGTAAAATGGCAGTCGGCCGACGGCGAGTCCTATTCGCCGATCGGCTGCTTACGGCGGAAGAAAGGGGAAAACGATGGCCGGAGATTTGAACGTTGTTACACTGGTTGGCCGAATGACAAGAGACGGAGAACTTGCCTATGTCGGAGGCGGAACACCTGTTTTGAAAGTGTCGATAGCAGTCAACCGAAGAAGAAAGGTCGGGGACAAATGGGAAGATGAAGTTCACTTTTTTGATTGTGAATACTGGGGCAAAGCCGCGGAGTCGATTCACCAGTATACGACGAAAGGAAAACAAGTCGGTATCCAAGGAGAGCTGCGGCAGGATCGATGGACCGACACCGACGGAAAAAATCGGTCGCGGGTGAAGGTCCATGTCAACGTGTTCCAGCTTTTCGGAGGCGGAAGCGGCTCAGGAAAGCCGTCAACCGGAAAGCCGCAAGACGAGTCCGAGCAGAGCCCGTCCGATTATGACAGTTACCCGTCGAACAAGGAGAGATTCAATGATGACGTTCCCTTCTGATATTCCGTACCTTGCTGTCGACCCGGGGTGGAATGATACCGGATGGTGTCTCTGGTGGAAGGGCCGTGTTCACTTGTCCGGGGAAATCAAAATATGGGGAAATGACGGAGACCGGTTGTACCGCCTATCCGCGTATATTCGTGCGATAGTCTCGAAAACATCCGCTCGATTTTGCGCGGTCGAACTTCCGCCGGTTGGCGCTAAGCATCGGGCAGTCAGAGAAGTAGCCGGCGCACGATATTCGGTTCTGATAGGGTGTCACGGCACCGCGTATTTCGACGTTCCGGTGCCGACGTGGAAATCAACATTCGGCCGAGATATTTCCGGACTGAAAGGGACCGACTCGAGGCAGTACCGGCAAAGAGTCGAAGAGATTTGCGGAGCGAAACCGTCGAGCGATAACGTTGCGGACGCTATGGCTATCGCGTGGTGCGTTGACAAGTGGCTGGCCGGGGATGTTCGCCTGGCTGGAGCGAAAGCATTCGTCGAAAAATTGGAGGAAGCGTGGCTGAAAAACGGAAAAAAGTAATCATCAGATGTGCCGGCGAGACGTTCGTCGACGTGCGGACTCTTGCTCCATTTCAGGATGATATCAAATCGCTCAGTGAATCCGGGTATCAGAAGCTGAAGGCGAGCATCGAAAAAAAAGGATGGATAGCTCCGATTTTTGTCTGGAAACAAGGCCCGAAGATCAACATCATTGACGGTCACCAGCGAGTATCGGCCGCGATGCGAATGATCGAGGAAGGATGGGAAATCCCTCCGGTTCCAGTGGTGAGCATAAAGGCCAAGAGCGTTACGGACGCGAAAGAAATACTTCTTGCGGTCACGAGTCGATACGGTGAGTTCGACTTCGGAGCGATGGCCAATTTCGTCGATGAGCTGGATATCGGGTTTCTGTCGGACATGATCAGTATCGAGGGATTCGATATCGAGCAAGTTCTGAACGCGCCGTATGAAGCGAAGGGAACCGTTACGGAGGAAACGGTCGACCCGACGGCAAAACATCATTGTCCGAGGTGCGATTATGAATGGTGATAGAGACCTCACGGTCGTTTCGCTGTTCTGCGGCTCAGGAGGATCTTCTCTTGGCTATCGAGAAGCCGGCTTTAGGGAACTGATTGCTGTCGACATTCTTGATCGAGCAATCGAGAATATGAGAGTCAACTTTCCCGAAACCGAAGTGATTCAAGAAGACGTCGCGACGCTCGATCTCGTGTGGAGGTTGTCGAAAATGGGAGTCAAGGTCGGGGAACTCGATGTTCTCGATGGTTCCCCGCCGTGTCAAGGATTTTCGTATTCGGGCCACAGAGATGTGAAGGACAGCAGAAACGAACTTGTGGGCCACTACGCCACGCACGTTCAAAACGTTATGCCGCGCGCATTCGTGATGGAGAACGTGCCGGGGATAGTGACTGCGAAGCATAAAGGTATTGTTCGTGAGGCAATGAATCAGCTCTCCCGGGAGTATGAAATACAAGAACGAATCATGAGCGCCGCGAACTATGGAGTACCGCAGGACCGGAAAAGGTATATCGCCGTTGGAACCAGAAAAGACTTGGGTATTCACTTCAGATTCCCCGAGCCGTTCGGAACCATGCGAACGTTCTCATGGGTCGTGAATGAAGTCGAGAAAAACCGAAACAAGTTTCTGCCGGGAGATTTCGACGAAAAGCCGCTCGGTCGAACTGGGCATGGAAAGACGCTCTCGTTGACCGCGCCATTTCGAAACGCTGCGGAGACCTCGAAGAAATACCTCGGAATAAACAGTGGGTTCAACTGGTCACGAGCCGACATGAAGCGACCGTTGCCGACTTTGGTCGGAGCCCTTTCTATTTGTCATTCATACTTGCCGAGATACCTGACGATAGCGGAGCTTAAAGTTGGATCATCGTTTCCGCCCGAGTTTTTCTTGGGCGGATCGATGACCGACAAGGTTAAAGCTATGGGACTGTGCGTCCCTCCCGGAATGATCAAAGCGGTCGCGGAACAACTGGCGATCGAACTGAGGAGGATAAAGCCATGACGTGGTTCGTTCTGAGCCTAATTGCTGACGCGGCGGCTGCCGCGCTTGTGACACTCGTCGTTGTCAATTTCATCGTGTTCCCTATTCGGGAGAAGGTCAGGATAAAGAAAGACCGTTGCGTTCGGTGCGGCGGCAAGATGCCGGAGAAACTTCAGCGTCGACCGATATGTACGTTTCCCGTTGGAGGACACATGCCGTGCGGGACCCTCGTCCAACTTTGCTGGACTTGCGTCAAAAAAGATAACTGGGTTGTCAGATGCAAGGTTCACCGAAATGTTCCGACTCATCTCGCTAAGGAGTTCGAAGATTGCCGGCCGCGCTGTTAGTGGTAGCCCTCGGGCTGATGGGCGCGAACGCCTCGGTCAAGTCAAAAGTGGAATATGCGTCTACAGTCACGGGAGTACCGATAGGTATTGCGAAAGCACTTATAAGCAAGGAATCGGGGTGGGACCCGAAAGCCATTCACTACAATTTTGACGGATCGGTCGACCGCGGACTGATGCAGATCAACAGCTCGAGCGAATCGAGTTTTTCGCTTCGGTACCTTGACGGTCAGGAGCTTGATCCGTTCGACGTCGACCAGTCGATAGCAGTCGGACTGTCATTTCTGGCTGACATGCACGAGAGATTCGGAAGCTGGATTACGGCTGTCATGGCGTACAACTGCGGACCCGGAACGGTCGAAAACGAAATGGTGCCGGAAACGACGAAAAAATATGCGAGGGAAATCATGGGAGAGTTCAAGACACCGAACAAAGTGGAAGTGTTCGGGGTGACGACGGTCGTTCCGCAAACAGGAACAGAATATCTATGGTACACGCCGAGCCAGAACTTCGGAGCATTGCCGAAGAGTTTCGAAATGCTGTCTGAAACGCACCAGGTCAAGATTCGAATGATTGCTATGCCGAGCCGAAGCGGAGCGATGATTCTGCGAAAGATCGCCATTCAGGACGAAATGCTTGACGGGTTTTTCACGAAAATGGAACGAGAGATGAACGGATATCGAGAGACGATCGCAGTGGCAAGATCGGAATCACGAAGGCCTCTGACGATTCGAGAAAGGCTCAAAGTGTTCGTAACGGGAAAGCTTCCGGAGCGTTTTGAACGAGCATATTTTTCGGATCAGAACTCACGATATTTCTAGGAAGGAAGAAATGGCTGACAATCAGTGGGGTGTGAACGAAAAACCATCGATTACCGTCTTGAAGGTGAATGACTATGGCCATCGATTTTCTCCTGTTACGGGTGAAGAAGAGTACGTCGTGGGCTTCGCCATGTCCGACGGGCAAGAGAGAACGTGTGTCATTACATGGCGAAAAATAGAGCTGAGTCAGGAGCCAATTGTAGACCTGGCTAAGTTCATGCGAGATTTTCTCGAGAAAATCATTGACGACAAATCCGAGGTGGAGGAAGCGATCAGAAAAAAATCGATAACTGTCTTGACTTCACAACATGCCTATTTCCGCGATCGGGTTCGAGCGTTCCCGGGACGAACACATTCGGGAACACGGTCTGATAAAGCAGTCATGACCGAGTCGGAGCGATGGGAATCTGACCGGAATGAAGCGATCAAGTATCTGGATGCATATCTCGCGGGAGAAAAGGAATGAACACGAGAAGATACAAAGGCGAGTCGAGAAAAATCACGTCGGACCGAATGAAAGCGGCTGAAGCGTTTTTTGAAGCGGTCGTGACTCCGGTCGGAATCCTACTGGGAATGGCGAGCAAGGTGCCGTTCAAGAAACCAGCGTGGTGGCGACCGCTGGCCGTTCGGAAATGGCGAGTTCAGAGAGGAATGGTCCTTGACGCTGGCTGCAAAATGATACTGGAAGTGCTCGCCGAAGGCTATCCGAACATGCTTGACGAGTTTCGGAACATGGAAATGTTCAGCGAGAATGCCGGCTATTCCGACTGGGTAAACTCGGTTCTCGGTCGAGATCACTTCAAGAAGCTGAACGAGAAAATTGGCGAGAAAGCGGAATAGGTGCGGCTCGAGCACCGGAGGGATATATGACAGCGTTTTTCTTTTATGCGGTTATGCTCGGATGGGCTACTCAAGCCCCGAACATTTTCATCGATTCGGTGGCCTTTCAATCGGGGCCTATTCAAGCGCAGTTCTCGGCCGGGGTCTCGATTGAGAACAAGGAAGGAACGGGGATTTACGTCCGGGGAGAAATGGCCAGCTGGTCGGCGGTCGACGCGGAGTTCCCGTTTTCACCGAAGGTAACGGAATACGTAGCAGCTGCGGGTCTCAACGTAGGAAGGAACTTGAATGTCGAGCTGGCGCATTCGGTGCTTAATCCACTGGCTCAGTATGGAGCTACGAGTCAGAGATATCGTCAAGACCAGACAGTTTTGTCGGTAACTTTCAAGGGAAAGTCGAAGCTGTTCTGACCGGACAGTAGTGGATTTGTAGTTCGGACCGGAGTATCATCGAGCCATGGACGATAAGGTCAACGGGAAAAACGGAACCAGCAAAACTGGCGATAAACTGGAGAATAACGGTAGATTCGCTGCCGGCTATGATCCGCGGCGAAACCTGAACGGAAGGCCAAAATCCGGGGAATCGCTCGCGGACTTGGCTCGGCAGATCAACCTCGAGAGCGAGGAGGTGATGGTCGGCGAAACGAAGACCCGAATGGAGAAGCGTCGCATTTTCCTCGAGTCGATATATAGACGGGCAGTTCGTGGAAGCGACGCGGCTGCAAGACTCTGGTGGAACTACTCTGACGGACTCCCGCCATTCAAGGGGCAGATCACGTTTCCGGAAGAAGCGGATTTCGACGGCGACCTGGCGGAATTGGCTCGTGCTCGCCGAATGCTGGCGGCTTCTCGAATCGGCGCGAACATCGGCGAAGGGAATGACGAAGAACAAGACGCTGATAACGGCGAAGCCTGAAATAAGCGATTCAGCTCTCGCTCGAGCGCTATACGAAGATGAGCGAGCGCACTGGCTCGCGCTATTTCATCACCGCACGCACCATAACAAGCCGTTTCGTTTCGACCGCTATGAATACGCGCGCGACATTCTCAGAGATACTTCTCAGCACAAAGTCTGGAAGAAGTCTACGCAAGGAGCTGCTACGGAAGTCGCGATCATCATTGCTCGTTCATGGCTCGAACAAGGGCTCGATGTTTTCGAAGTGTTCCCGACCGACCAGCTGAAGAATCGGTTCGTGAAAAACAGATGGGATATGTCGGAGGCGTACACCTCAAGGTACGCAGACTCCTATCGTGCGGAGTCGGTCGTAACGGCGAAAGACCGATCGTCGAGCATGAGCCTTAAGCAGTATATCCACGCGGCTATTGCGTTCGTCGGATCGAAGAGCCCTGCGGCGTTCGGTGAGTTTCCCGCGGATGCGAGAATAACCGACGAGTTCGACAACTGCGATCAAGCAAACATCCTTATGTCCGAAGAGCGTCTTTCGAACTCACCGCACCGCCTGAAACTGGATATCGGAAACCCTACCATCCCAAACTACGGAATCTCGAAGCTCTACGCGAAGAGTGATCAAAAGCGATGGCACTTGAAATGTGACTGCGGTCACGTGTTTCATCCGGTATGGATAGGGAACGTGGTGCGTCAAATCGGTCAAGGTGAATACGAGGTTATCGACAGAGAGTGGGAGGGCCCCTCGGGGCCGGATGCGAGAATAATCTGTCAGAAGTGCGGCCGGCCGGTCGATCGATTCGCGGAGGGTTTGTGGGTTCCGACGGCTCGCGGATGGATAAGCGGCTACCACACATCGAAGCTCTTCAGCTCGAGGATGACCATTCAAGAAATGATCACGCGATTCGAAGATGGCCTATCTGACCCGGAAGCGGCGCAGCGGTTCTGGAACGCGGATCAAGGCGAAAGCTACGCGGCGCCTGGCTCAAAAATGCTCCCGGAAGATTTGGAGAAGATCACCAGCGACTACCCGAACATGGTAAAAACGGAGGGCTCGTGTTTCGTGGGAATAGACGTCGGAGCTGTTCTGCATGTTGTGATCGGTGAAGCGCTGCCAGACGGGAGAATACGAACGGTATGGATCGGAACGGTCGAATGCCGAATCGAACTCGATGACCTGAATGAAGTGCTTCGGAAATATCAGTGGGTTTCTCTGGTGATCGACGAACGTCCTGAGACGCGGCTGGCGAGAAAGATAGCGCACCGTGCGAGAAATGCGTGGATGTGTCGATACGTGAGAGGAAAGAAGGACGTGATCGACATCGGATCAAAGATCGTTTCGGTAGACAGAACGTCTGCTCTCGATAAGGTCGTTGAATACGCGACTCACGATCGTTTGCTACTTCCGTATGATGCCATGGGAATCGAAGGGTTCTCTGCGCAAATGACAGAGCTCACTCGAGTGTACGATAAAGACCAGAATGGAGACGAAGGGGGATACGTCTGGAAGGGTGACGGCGCGGATCACTATTTCCACGCGATGGGGTATATGCTCACCGCGACGAGACTGCGGGGCAAAAGGTAAAGGATTGAACGATGACTTTGAGAAACAAGATTCTCGCGAAAGTGAAGGACGTTTTCAACGTGGACCATGGCGGCGCTTATCCAAAGTGGTACGTCGCTTTCTGGTATCTGATGTCTCCGAGAATGTTCATGCTGAATGTTGTCGGAAGCAAGCTTGCCGGACTGAAAGTTTCTCCGCTGTCGAACACCATTGAGATTCAAGGGATCAATATTTCGATAGACCTGTTGAAATGTTTGGGAACGCGAAGATGGACCGTCGTAGAGTCTCCGGGTGTTCCTGAAGGAATGGTGATGATGGTCGTATCAGCGAGGAAACACTATCCGAGCAAAGAGCTGATGTCGCTCGCGATTAGTGAGTCGATCGGCAATTCGACCCTTGCACGGGATCATAATGGGCAGTAGGATAAGCGAATGAGTGATATATCACAAGGAACGGTGTATGTCACCGCTGAAGAGCTAACGGGAACGTCGGTACTGAACAACGCTCGGCGCGGCCGTCGCGGTGTGAACGTCTATACTCTTTCCGACCTGTTGTCCGTTTCCGGTGAAGCGAAAGACGGTCGAATCATCCCGGGAACGATTCAGCAAAACCTTTTCACACTTTCCATCGATGAGCGCACACAGATATATCGCAAAAACTTCACGGTTCATGGACTCGTGAACGGCCGAATGAGTCGTATCGCCGGCCGAGACTGGAAAGTCACCCGAGATTCGAAAGACGAGGATAGAATCGCCGCTTTCATCCAGATGGCAGCTCAGCTGTATGACGAGTACGACAATCCGCAAAGCGTTCTCGATTTGACAGTTCGATCAAGGTGCGTGATGTTTTGCCGAAGATGGCTGCCGGACTTGAAGCCGGATATGTCCAACTTTATGCCGGCGATGCTTCGGTGGAAACACAAGCTGAGAATGAAGTATGAAGATCGTTCCACTGAAATCGAGGACTGGATTCACAAGCCGAACCACCAAGACAGTTTCGACGAGTTCGTGAAGAAAACTGTTTCCGATGCGCTCATTCACGGAGCTTCGTCATGGTATAAGGCGAGAGACCCGAGCACCGAACAAATAGACGAAGTGTATGTCTTGCCCGGCGGCACTGTGCTCCCGTTCCGGTCGATGTTCGTCGGAGGAGTCACAGCGTACGCTCAGATATTGAATGGCGTTCCTCCGAAAGTGTATTTCCACGATGAAGTCAGTTATCTCGCGTACGCTCCGAACTCAGGTCTGTCCTATGGAGCGGTGCCGCTAGAAGCGCTGGTCAACAGAATTGCAGAGGTATTGCTGTTCGAAGAGCAAGCTGCTATGAAAGCGGACGGAACCAGCGCTCCTGAAAAGCTCGTCGTGTTCAACGACCCCTTTCCGTTCGGTGACGATGATACGTCGAAAGACCTGACGATGCCGCTCACTCAAGATGAACAGTCGCGACTCGAAGTGCTTGTCAATGAACCGCGGAGAAACGCGATACGTATTCTTTCCGGCTACGGGGGACAAGGACAGCCGCAGGTCGTCGACCTTTCGCGGGAGTCAACATTTCAAGCGCAGTCCGAACGAGAGGACAAGATCATCCGATCGATCGCGATGTGCTTCAATGCGACGAACGTTGAAGTCGGGCTGACCGGATCGGGAGATACGTCCGGAAGAGAAACGTCGGAGACTCAAACGGAAGTTGACCGAGCGAACGGATGGATGCCGCTCGCGATGCTCATAGAAGATCGGTTCAACACCGACATCATTCCGGAACGGTTCGAGAGCGGATACAATCTCGAATGCGACAAGGGAATGAACGAAGCAGAGCAGATCGATATCGAGTCGAAGAAACTGCAATCCGGTTCGTATTCGGTGAATGAGATCAGAACCGACCGAGGCGACGATCCGTTCCCAGAAGAGCAATACGATCGACCGCCGGGCGCCGGCGAGAAGCAAGAGCCCCCTGATGGGTCGGAAGGAAATCCGATGAACGTCAAAATGGCGCAGCGAGGCAGATCGATTGTCCGCCGATAAGCGACTCGAAGGATGCGCTCGAGGGCGGCGAATATGATTTCAGATTACGAGTTCAAAGAGAAAGGCCCGACTCTCGCCGACGTTGAAGAAATGCTTCGGCCGATGGAAATAGACCTCGAAGCGATGTTTCGGCAGCTGTTCGAGGATGTCATGATGAAAATGATGTCGATTGTCAAAGATGGAGCGACTCCCATAGAGCTGATCGGTAGTATCGAGGAGATTTTTCACGATGATAACACGATCCCAGGCTGAAGAGAGAATCAGGAAAGCTCTCGTTTCGCTATACTCCGGTGAGTCGACAACGGTCGTACAGAAAAAAGCGTCTCTGCCGATCGGTACAGTTCGAGACTACAGCGGAGCTCTCTGGGTGAAAGTCGACATGACTCCGGGACAGCACTGGACCAAAGCGTGGAGTAAGCTTGGGAAAACGCCATCCGGCTGGAAAAACGGCGACGCTAATCCGTACGACAAGAAAGCGAAAGACATCGTCGCGAAGCTGCCGGGGCAACCTGCCGCGGGGAGCGCGGCGCCGGAGCCGAGTGCGGAGCCGGCGGAAGCTGAACCGAAGAAGCCGTCGAACGAGCCGCTAAGCAACGATGAACTGGACAATCTGTTTGACGAAAACAAAGACAAGTTCATGAAAGCTCTCGCGCTGAAAATGAGCAAGAACAATCCGAACGTGACGGCCGGCAATATGTATATGCAGCTTCTCAGCGGTTCATATCCGAAGGAAGATCTTCTGAAAATGGGGACGAGTGAAAAGCTGTCGGAAGAGGATTTCGGTTCAGTCGCTCAAAACAAGTCTCCGATGGCCATGAGTGAAATCGAAGCTCAATACCAAAAAAATCCTGAGCCTGTTTTGAAGTTCGTCTCGAATAAGCTATCGAAACAATTTCCCGAATTGAGTTCTGAAGAATGGTTGAAATACCTGACTGACCACTATTCCCCAGCTGCTGTATCCGGGAAAGCGATGATGATGGGAATAACTCAAGCTGATATCGACGGAACCGCAACTCAGGAACCGGAACCTCAAAATCCAGAACCGCCGGCCGCTCCGAACAACGAAAAACAGATAACGATGCCGATGCTCGGGTATTATCTGCAACAGAATCCGGATCAGTTCAAGCAAGCTCTCGCCGAGAAAATGGCTCAGAACAGCGGAGCAGACGTAGCGGAAATTGCGGATCAGCTGAACAAGTTGTCTCCGACACAGCTCAAAAAAATGGCGTCTCAATACGGGCTAACGAAGAGCGAGCTGAAAGGAGCGAAAGCGCAATCGAAGCCTGGGCCGGCCGCAGTTCAGCCGACAGAAAGCGAAGTTCCGGACGATATCTCCGGATACAAGAAACTTCAAGACCTTGGAGGAAGCACCGGAGCTTTCCTCGTCGAAATGCCGAACGGTCAAAAGCTCGTCGTGAAGCCAGGCGGGTCGGAAGATCACATTCAGGAAGAAGCGACCGCGAACGATATGTATAGGGCGGCGGGAGTCCTCGTCCCTGACACGAAGGTGGTTAAAGACCCGGCCCTCAAAAAGAAAGTTCAGGTTTCCGCTTATCTCGAAGGGGCTATCGAAGCGAACAAGCTCGGTCCGAAAGAGAAAGGGGAAATGATGAAGTCTCTGCGCTCGAGTTTCGCCATGGATGCCCTACTCGCGAACTGGGACGTAACTGGTGCCGATTTTGACAACATCATGGTCAAAGACGGAAAGACCTACAGAATCGACAACGGAGGAGCGCTTCGGTATAGAGCTCAAGGTTCGGAAAAGGGTTCCGCGTTTGGAGGGAAGGTATCAGAGCTCGAGTCGATGAGAGACCCGAAAAACCTCGCCGGAAAGACAGTGTTCCACGGGCTGAGCGATTCCGAAGTCGCCGACCAGATTGAATCTTTGCTGAAGAACAAACAGAAGATACTGGACGCTATCGGAAATGCACCAAACGCCATGACGCTTAAATCGACTCTCGAAGTCAGAATGGACTATATGAAGAACTGGGCGCAAAGCAAAAAATCAGCTTCATCTTCTTCGGCTTCGACTGCGAATGCGGCACAGGTGAACCATGCATGGGTTCAAGCAAATAAGCAAGTCGACCCAGATAAGTATCCGAAGCCGACTCAGAAGCATAAGAACGCAATTGCTCTCTACCAGTCGAGCGGATATTCGTCTATCAACAAACACTTGAGAAATTACGAGTACGGTACGGACCCAGCGTTGGATGATCAAATCGATGCTATCGACGAATACGTGGAAGCCACGATGGAACAAGATGTCGATGTAGTTCGAAAAGTGAACGATGCGTTGACGAAGAAGATTTTCCAAGGGCTCGGATGGCCTCCGTTTCAGATACCGAGCTCCAAGGATATTTCGAAGCCTCTGAAAAATGGAATGACGATAAACGACATGCTCGAGAAGTACGCGAAAGGAACTACATTTTTCGATCAAGGGTACGCTTCGACGAGCACGAGCCAATCCGGATGGGGCGTCGGAGAAGGAGAAGTAACTCACTTTGGCGGACCGACTGTAATGTTCATAAAAGGAAAGTCGAAAGGCTTTCACATGAACAAGATTCCGGGGTACAGCTCTTTGCATCATGGAGAGCAAGAGTTTCTTATGCCGAGAGGCACAGGATTTCGAATCGAAAAAGCTGAAGTCGTGGCTTCCGGCGGAGGCTGCCAGCTGCATTTCTATGTCACGCCGGTGGGGGCAATATGAGCGACAGATTTGAACTTGTGGATGCTGAACTGACACACGTCCCGTACAGGAACGTTGCTCAGCTCGTGGGAGAAGAGCCTGCCGACTATTCGGTTGATAAAGCTGAGGACTCGATTTCGAACAGCGAAAAACGAGCCATCGAAACTGTCAAGAAAGCGCTGAAAAGTCTGCTCGAGAAAGACGCGCTGTCGGATGAAGAGGATATCGCGGCGGTTATCGGAAGCGACGAAGAGCAGAACGAGGCGACAGGAGATTCGGGAGTGAAAGACTACATGCAAAAGCGCCGGAAGATATCGGTTGCGATGAAAGCGGCTATCGCGGCAGACGACTTGAACGTGAACGCCGGAGAACTCTACGCGGGGACTCTGGAAGAGATGGAGCATACGAACGACTGGCGCGTGGCGATGAAAATCGCTCTTGACCATCTGAAGGAACGCCCGGACTATTACGAAAGACTGAAGAGCGCGGGACTCATGAATCAGTCGGAGAACGGACCGGAAAGCATCGTGCTCAGAAAATCAGACGGTGTCACGAAGGTCAACGTTCGGGAACTGCAGGCGGATTTCGTTTCGGCGGTATCCACTGTGGCGAAAGCCGGAGACCGATGGAAGAACACTGATGGGACATTCAAAAAGGGGTTCGACGGATGCGTGGCATGGGCTATGGCGGACGTTTCAGCAGGCGGAAAAGGAATACCTACCGAAGAGCGCGCGCGTGCGTTGTGCGCCGTAATTGGCCGGCGAGCGGGGAAGATATGACTCCTATGTGGCCTTCGGATTACACGGCGTATTGTCGATGTGGAACCGGTATCAAGGCTCAGTCAGTGAAGAATCTTGCGTGGTGCCCCAGATGTGGAGAAGTGCTCGCGCTCGCCGAATGGAAAGGGTTCGGGTACGACGTGAACCAGTGGACCGAGGATCGAAGTGGCAAAAATCCATCTCGATAGGCTCAAGAAGAAATATGGATGGACCGGCTCGAAGTACAACGCTCTGGTGAGTAAGATCATCATGGAGCAAGATATCATGATCAGCAGGCGAGTCGCAGAACTGCATAAAAACAGGTTGCTCGTCGAAGGAAAGAAAGCCGCGAAGAGAACGGGGTCGAATATCGAAGTGCCGAACGTTACCGACGTACTGCCGAAGCGAAGCGTTTTCTTGCGGAAAGCTGCGACGCGCGGCGAACTCATGATGGATGCTCTGAGAGACCGGCTTACTTCCAACCTACGGAAAGCCGTTACTGAATATCTGGATAAGGGAAAAGAGTCGATGCAGTATCGGCAGGGTGAGCGCCGCGGACGGATAAAACCGGAGCTGGTAGATGATTTCGAGAAGGTGATCTCTTCAACATTCAGCGATTACGTTCACCGAAAGCCGAATACTCCGTATCCGTCCAACATTCACACGATCGCCGTTACCGAGGTCAACAGTGCTATCAGTCTGATCAAACATCGGTACACGGAGCGGTTGCTCCAAGTGAACAAGGGCAAGCTGTTCGTGAAGAAAACATGGAGACAGCATCCGGAGCTTTCAAAAGAACCGCGTCCCGGGCACCGGTCAGTCGACGGGAAGTCTGTTGCGATGAACGAGGCGTTCAGTATTCCCGTATACCAAAGGATTGGAACAATCAAAAGCGGTCCGAACCGAGGACGGCCACGGTGGAAGAGAACAGGTCAATACGTGCAAATGCAATTCCCTCACGATCCGAATGGCCCTGCAGATGAGGTGATCGGATGCCACTGCAATGTTGACTACGTTGTCGTGGCGAAAAAGAAGAAACAGGAGAATCTTGAATGAGCGATACGCAAACGATGGCGAAGCATTTCGGAGACGCGCATTATGAGACTCGTTCGAAGGTCTGGTTCGACTTTTCGCCGGCCGGGAACGGAATGTATGCCGTCGAGAAAGATGAAGGTGGAATCAAGCGTAGATATTTGTACGGAACCAGCTCGGGCCCGGACAAAGACGGCCACGGCGAAAACATGACCCTTGAATGCATTCGAGGGTTCCAAGAGCAAGCGCAGCGAGGCGACGTGCTTCTGTTCGTCGGAAAGCATGATGTGTCGTTCGTCGATGATGTCGGAATATTGACAAACAGCTATATCGACAAGAAAGGAGACTGGTGGACAGAGTATCGGCTTTACGACAGTCTCGACGGGCTCGGGGAAGGGACCCTCGAAAAAGCGGATAAAGCATGGCGCCAGGTGAACGGGCTACCGCCATACACTACACCGAAGCAATACGGATTCTCGATCGAAGGCGACATTCCCGACGGAGGAATAGCCAGAATGGACGCGTACGGGCGCCGATCGATGAACGCTGTCGATTTGGCCGGAGTCGTGCTCGTCCGAAAGCCAGCATACAGAACGAGCATCGCCTATGCGGTCTCAAAAGCACTGGATTTTCAGGTTCAGAGAGAAGCAGAGGACGGAGACAGATTCTACTCATCGTATTACGAGCTTCAGGATAATCTCGATCGATCGCTAAAGAAAGCGATGAACGTTCCTGATGATACGAAGCAGCAGAGGATAAACGAAGCTCTTGACGATTTCAAGACTCGGATGATAGAGTTATGCCTACAGAACCCCGGAGTTTTCCGGGACGATGGAGACGAACTCGAGGCACTCGATCCCTCCCAGATATACACGATCGGAAACACCGACGCATTGCAGGCACTGCGCGAAAAGGTGGCGATGGTCAGCGACGAACTGAAACGTTACGCCGCACGTAGAAAAGAGGAGGCACACGATGCCAAAAAGCAACACGATTCGCCGTTCGGGGACCCCCAGTAGACGAGTTACGAAGGACGAGGCGTCTTCGGAGCTCACTCAGCTGCTTGAGCAGATAGACGCGATGGGACGAGAGGCGCGTGCTCTCGCCGGCCAGCCGTCGGAACTCAGCAATTCAGCACAGGGTTCAGTCATGCGTGGAGAACCGGACGACTATCAGGACCCGCGCGACGAAGAGCTGGAACGAGCGGACCAGACCGAAGAAGGAACGCCGCTCGAGCCTGACGAGGACGACATGCTCGCCGGGCAGATAGCGCCTCCGGGACGAGCCGACGGAGAGGATGAAGAGCCAGTCGAGCCGGGCGATCCGCAGAATCCGATGAAAGCGCTTCGAGCGCTCAAGAGCCAGATCAGCAGGATTGAACGGGCACTCATCGAAGGCGATCCGGATTCGTCCACCGCAAGCGGGACCGCCGAAGAGCGAACCGAGGACATTCCCGAGTACGACGAAGAGAACATCGACGAGATCGCGAAAGCGATTGTCAGCCTGGCTGCAAGAAAGCGACAGGTGCGCCGGTCGGCCTCCACCCCGTACCGCGGAGAGCAAATGGCAGACGAACGCGACATGGCGCTTATCGCCGTTAGCCGTTCGCTGCGCGATGTTCACAAGGCTATCGCCGCAATCAAAAATCCATTGAATGACATTCTGGAAGGTCTCGGTGTGACGAAAGCACTCGAAGAGGCGCAGCCTGTTCGACGCAAGACTTCTCCGTCGCTTACCCGGGATCAGGGTCTCGTCGCAAAGGAACTTCTCAATTCACTCCTTGCAGCCGCAGGCGGGCAGGTCGTTGAAAAAGAGAATACCGATCCGCAGTCCCAGTCAGAAACGGTCAGAAAGAATCTCGGTCAGTTCATGGGTCTTTTCAGCAAGCAGGCTGGAGACCTCTGGAACCAGTAATCGAGTGAAAATCGAAATCTAAAGAGGTGTCGGACATGGAATTGCTCCGAAGATATAACCAGAATCCGCAGTTCGCTAAGAACTTCATTCAGAAGGCTCTTACGGCTGCAAGCGCTTCAGGCGGTCCTCTCACACCGCAGATACTCGAGCGTCTTGTTACCAATACGATCATACTTCTCGCGCCAGAAATCGCGATGATTACGCCGAAGATGGTCGCTGGTAAATACGCCGAGTTCAATCGCCTGACCGCTCTTCCCGCGGGGCGCCGAACGATGGGAGACGGCGCTACAACTCCGATCAGTCAGTCGGCATACGTTCGCACTGGCAGAAACTTGAAGGTCCTTCGTGGAAAGGGCGCAGTGACGGTATTTCTGCAGGATGCATCGCGTGATTACATCGACGTTGTCGCTCAGGAGATGGAAAATCATCTCATGGCGCACATCCACGATTTCATCACGGAGCTGTACTTCGGGAACGAGAATGTCGATCAGTACCAGTGGACCGGACTCGATTCAATCATCGGTGCGAACGGTTTCGGAAACCGCGTGAATCAGGCTCAGGGCGGCGCTGCCGTGACGGGTCTGAAGGTTCTCGATGACATGATCGATTCGAACACTCGTCGGCAAGGTGCGCGACACCGAAAGGCGTTCGTCATGTCCCCGGAAATGCTGTCGGCGATATCTCGAATCCTCTCGAACGTTCGTCTTGTTCAGAACATGCTCGGCGACGGGCTGAAAGCGATCGAGGTAAACGGAGGATGGCGTCTGCAGGCGTATCGTAACATACCGATCATAGAGTCGGCGCGAATGCGGCCGCAGACAACGATGCCGACCGTAACCGCGACCGGAGCGAACAGCGGAGGATCAATCGCAAGCGGTACTTACTACTTCCGCGTTTCCTTCATAGACTGGAATGGCGAAAGTCTTGCCAGCGCAGCGGCGAGCGCGGCCACAACCGGAACCGGCACAATGGCACTCTCGTGGACGAAAGCGAGCGTGCCGAACCTCGGGCCGGTGGCTGCCTACAAGATTTACTGTTCCTCATCTGCCGACAGCGGAACTCCGACTGAAAAGCTGGTATGCATCATCCCCGCAGTGCTTTACGACACGAACCAGACACCGCAGGATGACGTCATTCAGGTTCGGTTCACTACCGATCCGACGGCGATAAACCCGACCATCGATCAGATCAACAGTACCGCACCGGGCGCGACAGCATCCGGCGGAGGGGTTGTCCCGACGATCACGCAGAGCGTAGCGAGCTATCAGGCGAACGACGTTCCGCTCGTATCGACGGGCGGCTACCCGATGGAGAACATTCTTCTGTGGGACCTCGACGAAATACAGGGAACCGGTCGGTTCGCATACACTAACACCGACGGAAGCCGGTTCAAGGGGCTTGTGACGCTCGAGCCGTTGGCGAAAACCGACGATAACCTGCCGTTCATGGTGAAAACATACGGCACGTTGATAGACGCGTTCGAAGGAACCTGCTATATCAACCGTGGCCTGAGAGTCGCATAATGGCGGCTAAAGTCAGACCGAGCGGAAACAAGAAGTCAGAATCAAAGGCGACCGGGGCGAAAGCTCCGGCCGCTTCTGTTCGTAAAAAGAAGCCGGAAATCGTCGTCGAGAAATGGCTTCTTTCAAGCGCTCCGAAAGGGATTTCGAACGCGGGAATCTTTCACGGCGGATTCAACGAACGAGGGCACGCTAAAACGGTGCAGATTCGAATGATCGACGGAGTACACACAATGGATACTTCGCTCAGCTTCGAGGATCAGGACGAGCTGAGAATATCGCTCATGCAGAGCGGATTCGTGAGAATCGGAGAGCCGGCAATAGAGCCCGAGCCCGTGAAAGCTCCGAGAACAAGAAAGAAAAAGTCAGAGCCTGAAGAGCCTGAGAGGATCGAAGAGTTCGGAGGCGGTCGATCGTTTGAAAGCAAGCTGATTCCTCTCACTGAAGCTCCAGACGCGACGTATGTATGCAGACATCCAGATTTCGACGGCGGTGGCCCGAACGCGACGACCTACATCACGATCGGAAACCGAGAAGTGATGGTCGAACTGAAGAGCGGAGAGGTCGTCACGAGTGACAAACAGCTCCGAGACTATTTAGTCGGAGTATGCGGATATACGCTTTTCTCGACGCTGCCGAATACCGTCAACAATAAGAGAGAGCGGAAGAGGGCGTAAACATGCAGGGTCAAAGCGGGATGCCGGCACCGTCGGACGTGAGAGCTCTACTGAGACAGTTCGGCCTCGCTCAAAAGTCATCACTGACAGTGACCGGCAATACGACGAACCTCAGCCCGATCATAACAGGGCTCGACACGACTCAGTTCGAGCCTTCATTCTACGTTTCCGGAACTGGAATACAGCCTCTTTCCACCATTCAAAGCGTCGACGTCGTCGATCCGACGAACGGCCAGATAACTCTCGATATGGCGTGCACTGCGACCGGAACGGCGGTTCAGCTCGTGTTTTCCTACTACGCTACCATAACGGATGACTGGATTCAGCAGCGAATGAGCAATTTCATTCTGCCGTTTGTCAATGCGAAAACAAGGCAGGCGTTCGACAAAATCGAGACCGTAGAGGAATACTATGACGGAACTGGCTCGAGCGTTCTGGTGCTTCGGAGGCGGCCGATAGTCAGTCTGGTCAACCTGTCATATACGAATGTCGACTCTACGCTTTACTATCTGACTCCGAGCGCCATACAGGTGATCAACGGAGAGGGAATACTCAAAGCGAAAGCCAATTTCAATGAGTCGACGTACACTCCTATTTTCTGGAAAGGTCAGAGAAATCTTCGAGTGACTTACCAAGTTGGATACGCGACGGCTCCACCGGATGTGGCCGAAGCCGTTTTGTATCTTACGGCCGAAGCAGTTCTTGGCCAGATAGCGGACCAGACAGGAGGCGGGTCGCTCACTGTTCAAGGTTATTCGCGCGACTACGGAAAGCGCGGTCGATACACGAATTATCGCAATCAGCTTGCCAGGTCAGGATACTCTCTTTTGAAGCCCTACATTACCGGCACGATATAAGGAAAACGAAATGTCTGTATCGCTCGAACTGAGCTCCGCCCTGATCGACGTTCAGAACGTATGCCATGAATACGGAACCATTCTCACTATCAACCAGCGCGGGGAAGCGCAGATCGCCCGGGATTCGTATCAGTCGATTGAGGAATACAAGGCGTCGTCGGCGCCTCTGACCATCTATGCGTGGCCAGTAACTTACGACCCGAGCGAGCGGGAACTGGACCGAGTCGGAATATTCGAGCGATATCAGTGCTTAGCTTACACTCCGATGAAAGACTGGACTGATGCGAACATGACGTTCCAAAGCATAGACGCTCTTCGATGGACCGTTGTGCTCGAAGGGGTCGAATGGAAAATCGGAAAGAAGCAGCTCTCCGACAAGTTCGCCGGCGGAAATCTGTACATCGTTCTCGCGATGATGAAGAAGGGCGCCTGATGCCGATGAAAGTGGAGTTTTCCAATACCTACAACGCGAAACGGAAACGGATCAGGAACATTCCGAAGATCATGGCGACCGTGGCAAGCTCGAGCGGAAAGCGAAAAGCCGCTCAGGTGATTCTCAATTTCCAGCAAGGGATAAAGACGAACAGGTTCGGGCTTCGGCCGCTGAAGCCGAGAACGATATCCAGAAAGATACATTTTCAGTTCACGAAGCCGAAGGTCCCGCTGTACGGCCTCGGAGACTTGGATCAGAACTCTCTGATCAATTCGCTCGGAGTCACGGTTTCAAAAATGGGATCGAAAAAGGTGTTTCTCATCGGAGCGAGAAAAGGTTTCCATCACTATCCTGTTACCATATCAAAAAGCGGTGAGAGACGATTCAACAAGAACGCGAAGAGGCTCCCTTTGAGAGTCTTGCTCAAAGTTCACGAACTCGGGAAAGTGATCAGAAACGGCAAAGCGATAATCGTGATCCCTCCAAGGCCGGCTATTCATATGGCCTATGAACGAACTCTCCGGCAGATGAGAGCGGATGTTCGAGAACAGTCGCCGGAAGTGAAGAAAGCGATTACTCAGTACATCATGAAGTCAAAGCAGGATAGGTTGAATAACCTACAGAAAATGAGCGCGGCGGAAAGGAAAGCAATTGAAAGAAGTGGTTGACCTATTGGCTTATGCTGCCGGATGGTCGGCGTCCGGCGGAGCAAGCATTTTACCGGTAAACGAGATTCCGCAGTTCATTGCAGGTGGGCAGTCGTCAAGTCTGGTATTCGGCTTCGCTGCGGCGTCATTCGGCCAATACGTAGAGAAGGCACTTTCCCCATCGGTCGATCTCTCAGCGTACACAGAATTGGTCATGTCGGTGTATCTCGTGCGGAAACACGGATACGTTTTCGAGCAGCAATCGGATTACGTGGTACAAGTCGACTTTGGAGATGGCAAAACATATCTGATTCCGACGAACGGGACATTCACGCATGTGACCATTCCGATCGCGTATTTCGGTACCGTTTCCGCTTCTCGAATACGGTTCACCTATCTCGGAGCTGATCTAGACTATTTGTGTGTAAGCTATCTTGTCGCGTCGAATCCTGAAATGCCGGCGGATATCATCGCCGGAGTCGTCGAAGGGATCAAGTCGAAAGTCACAGAGCTTTACGGGTCGGGAGTTCTCATAGGAACTGCGACAGGATCAGTCTCGGGAACCGAGCTTACTTTCGGATCGGATACGAAGTGGCTCTCGAGGAATGCGGTGGTTCTGATCAGCGACGGAACAAGTTCGGAAACTCACCAGCTCATGGAGGTTCAGGGAGTCGTCGGAATACTCGGACAGATGTACGATGGCCCTGAACTGAAAAACGCTTTCACAAATGCGAACGTCTATTTGCAGCTGCCAGTCGAAGAAAACAAGTTGCAGAGAGAGGCACCGATGCCCGGCATTGTCGTCTGGACGGCTGAGCCCGATCCGATCATAATTGCATCTGACTTCGATGGAGTTCAACTCGGCTGGGGGCCTACCGGTCCGGCTCTTACGCTCGAAGGACGGATAGAGGAATGGAGAATCGGAATATATTGCCAGGCGTTTCAGCAAGGTCCTCTCGGAATGGCGACAACGGCGGTCAGGAGATGGTTGTCTCAACACATCGTGTGGGTGAATGGTGCGAAGATCGAATATATCTGGAAAGAGGCGGCCACATATGAAGAACCAAGCGATCCTTCAGATTTGCAGCCGTCTGTTCTGTACACGGTCGAGATACAGATAAGGGAGGAAGTATGGCCGATATCAACAGCGATCGCGGCGCAAGCTCCGACAGTAACCCCGTCGGTGGTAACCGGAAATCTGCCGTGAGCCCAGTTAAGCGTTACCGGGTCACGTGGCGAAGGAATCGAAAGCATGAGATGTACATCCGCGGGAAGCTATACGAGTTCGCACCGCACGGTACTCTCACGTTCGGAGAAAAAGAAATCAACTCGCCGGAGTTTCAACACCAGAAAGTTGATTTCGTGGTGGAGGTCGTAAATGGCTAACTTATTTCAGCAATTGCTCGGAGTCAGAGGGTACGACCTTTCGACTCGTCGAGCGAACAGCGTAATCCCCGCGAACTTCGGGATCGGCGGAATAATGGCGCAGTTTCAGCGGAAGTACGCGAAGGCGTTCTACGTTGACTCTCCGACTCGATTCAGGCAGATATTCGGATCGTATTTCTCATCCTCAGCGTACGGACCAGACACGATCGACGATTTCTTCAACAATCTGGCCGGCCAGCAGGGAGCATTGTACGTCGGCTCGTATGTCGGGAACAACTCCGGGGTGATAGACGCGATCGTTGCTCAAGCGAACGCGAAAGACACCGAAGGGATTCCGGCGGACGTACTGTTGATCGAAGCAGCCTATCAGGGAGAGCCTCAGTACGGCGTCGATGGCGGCAATACGGGATATACCATAACGGCTGGAAACAGATTCTCGACAACAGTCACGGCCGGCGGAATATCGCCTCAGACGGTCCTTGCGCTCGCGTCGGTCGCGGGAATTGAAGTCGGTGATATAGTCAAGGTGACTTGGACCGGAGGAACGCCGGGGTCAGGAGGATTCACAGTCCAGTCGATCGACTACACTCTTCGACAGATCACGCTGAACGCGAATCTCGGAACCGGTAACTTTGTCAACATCGGAGACGTGGTCGTGGTCCCCGGGTTCCAGATTCATACGTGGCGCAAGCAGTCGAACGGAGTCGCGGTCGAGGTCGACACAGATCGCGCTCAGCAGTGGTGCACGACAGTACCGGCCGTTTCGGATCACTACGTCGGTAATATTTTCGCTTCAAGCAACTACATTTCGGTTTCCGCTCTTGCGGTTACTCCTACCGACCCGTCGCAAGGACTTCCCGCTGCGGTGTCGTCGGTGGTTTATCTGAGCGGCGGAGCGGACGGAACTCAGCCGACCGGGACAGGACAGGCGGCCGCGTGGAACAACACGTTGCAGCTATTCAATAATCTACCGGTCAGATTCCTCGGAAACCCCGAGACATCCGATCAGCAGGCGCAGGCAGCCGGTGAGTCGTACTGTCTCGGCCGATGGGATACGCCGTTCTGGATCGGAACAATATCCCCGAATCAATCGATGGCTCAGCTCGTAGTAACCGGAAACGGATTCCAGAGAAGCGGAAAGGTTCTCATGGTCAACTGGGGAACATGGGGATACAAAGTCGACCCGTATCAGCAGTCTCAGCTTGCTCCATACCGCGGGGTCCCGCCGGTCGGAGCTCAAATGGGATACTGGATTCGCATAATCCAGAAATACGGAATTCACTACGTTCCGTCGATACCTTCTGAGCCGATTATCGGATGGCAGGACATATACGGATTCCAGGCGCTGGACGATGGAGACAGGACAACACTCGCGAACGCTGGAATCAACGTCATTCAGAACATCGCCGGTCAGGGTATCGTCCCTCGGAACTCGGTTACGCCGTCGACTACTGTAGACTACGTTTTCCCGAATGCGGCTCTGATGGCGAGTTTCATAAAGGTCAGCGGTCAAGCGTCTCTGATCTCGACCGAAAACCTGCCGCTTACGTATGCGAAGATTCAAGGCGATCGAAGCTCTCTGGATATGTTCATGCGTTCGTTGTGGGACTTCGGTTCGACCGGTAACGTTCCGACCGGAGAGACATTCGCGCAAACGATGCAGCAGGCCCCGGATGGGTCCATCATACCGTCAAAGTACGAAGATTCGGTGAGCGTCGAAGCGAACCTCGCGAACAATCCTCAGAGCCAGATCAACGTCGGAAACTCACAAATATGGGTGTACTTCATGAGGCCAGCTCCGAACGGTTCTATTCGAATCGGAGTGGGAATCCAGCTCGCGGGATAATCGCCTGAGGCGATGGAGGAAAGTAGATGCAGAAAAATGCAATGGCCGAAAAGAGAATAGTGCTTGTCGACGGAATGGAAATGCCGGGCCTGACGAAAGTCGGTCCGATCCCGCTCGAGCAGGCTACTATCGAGGTTCCGGGATTCCAGAAGATCAGGGTCATAGTCAATGGTGTCACGAAGATTCCGCCGGTGGACATGACGTTTCGCGCGGACAGAAGCACGAAAACCAGAGATTTCCTGATTTCGTGGTTCGACAACCAAGAAACCCATGATGTGGTCATAATCGAGACCGACAATTCGGGACAGGAGTTCGGCCGTATTCTGGCGCCTCAGGTTCAGCTGTCGAAGATAGACGCCGGCGAGTACACCGCGGAGAACCCGACATTCGCGCACGTCGACATCATCATGGCACCGTATGATCTTCTCTACGTGAAGGCTCAGCAATGAAGCTACCGATACCAGTAGAGTTCCGCGGAAAGATTTACACGGAGATGGACTTGAAAGAGCCATCTCCGAACGTGCTCGCGGACACCGAATCAGCCTTGAAGAAAGGCCAGCACCGGGCGGTTGCCACTATGGTCGGCGGCGTTCTCTCTGCGCTCAGATCGACGTCGGGAGACATCGTCGACCGGAAAGAGCTCGAGCAGGCTGCTCGGAAGTTCCCTCTGAGAAGCGCCGAGGTAGCAGTCATTTATTCGCTACTCGAGCGCGATGAGGACGACGGAATCGAAGGCGTATATACGTGCCCCAGATGCGGAGAAAAGATCGTTTGCGAGTACGTCGATGAGTACGACGATACTCGTGACCACATACGAAGCCTAAAGGTTGTCAATTGTGACAGCAACGGGGATCAGATCGCTCCGCTCATTTTCTTCGAACTCAGTTCTCCGGTCGACATAGTCACGACCGACCGGGAAACACTTCGCGTATCTGACATAGGAATGCGTCATCCGACCGTCGCCGATGCGATGACGGTGGAAGCGCAGATCGGGGCGGACGTGAATATCAAGTTTCAAATGGCTCTCATGGCGGAATCCTTGGAGAGAATCAACGGAGAAGAGGTGAATCGATCTTTCGCTTCTTCGTATGGAATGATGGTAATGAACAAGATCAGCCGAACCGACTTGATCGCCATTTCAAAAATGACAACCGCGTTCGGTATAGATCAGACAGTTCAGAAAAAGTGCCACGAATGCGGAAAAGTGTGGGAAGAGGTGGTGAACACTTCCAATTTTTTCGTTTCCGCTCTCGATTCGTAACTGAAAAGACGGCTCGAGAGCACTGGCTATGGCAGAGCATCCGGTATATGGACTTTGACCGAAGCAGTTTTTTGACAGAGTCGATATGGGCTGCGAAAGAAACGTTCGGGGCGATCAGGATGGACCAGCTCGGCGAAATGGGTTTCTCGGTCTATCAGTCGACTCTGGAAACGATAAAGAGGTTTCATGATGCCGACAAGTGAAGATGTCGCGATCACATTCGATCCGCAGCCGTTCAATAAAGGATTTTCGCAAGTAGAACGACGGTTCAGCGGATTGACCAAGATCGGCCAGAATACGGCGAAAATGGTTAGTGCCGCTATGATTAAAACGGCGCTCGTGATCGGTTTCGTCGGAGTCGCGGTCAAAGGCCTCGTTTCGAACGTCAAAAGATACATGCCGGAGGTCGGGGCCACGTTCAAGGCGGCCTCCGATATTTTCTGGAACAACTTTCTATTCCCGCTAAGACAGCAGCTTCTTCCGATTTTGCAAAAGTTCATGAACTGGACTCGAGACCATCGAGCCCTTTTTGTCCAGTGGGGTCAAGCGCTCGTGACCGTGTTTCACGTACTGTGGCAGCTGGCGACCACGGCGGTGAACATAATCAAACAGCTCGCGATAACGATCTTCCCGAACTTCTCCGCGCAGATGAAAAACGGATTTTTGAACGTCGTGAATATGTTTCTCTTCAAGCTGTCGTTTCTCGCGGAAGCGGTAGGACTCGCCATTCAATCCGTGCTCTCGAAGAGCGGCCCAGCCCTTGCGGATTTGGTGAAATCGCTCGGAAGTCTCGCCGCGACTATCCTGAAGCTCGGAGCGGATGCTATCACGGGTCTTTTTACAGGACTCATGAAGCAGGCACCATTCATAGTGGAGGCAGTCGACAAGCTCGTGAAAGCTCTTGATTCTCTATTCGCGGTCGCCGGCGGAGGAAGTTCCCTGAAAGACCTGTTCACCTGGCTCGGAAACCTCGTCGGAACGGTTCTCGTAAAAGCGGTCAACTTCTTGACAGCGGTCATCCAAGAGCTTCAGATCGTGATGGACACAATCAAGGGCAAGCCGATATCTCAGGCGGAGAAGAACGCTCCGGGTAACTCGATCGGAGGCGTCGCCGGGTCAATATGGAATATGACGACGTGGCTCCCGCGGGAGCTCATCGGGCTCGGCGCGAAGCTCGTGCACGCGTTTCAGGGAGCAAGCAAAGCTGTCCCGAACCCGAACAATAGCTTCAACGCGGCGCACGCTCATGATTTCGTTCTCACGAAGCAGGGACAGCTGATTCACACCGATCCGCAGGACTATATCTTCGGGGTGAAGAATCCCGGCCAGTCAGGAGAGAAAGCGCAAAAGCAGGTGAATGTTCAGCATACGGTTCATATGAATCTTACTGTCACGGAGGGGAACGCGAAGGCGGCCGGTATTCACTTCGGAGACGGATTCGCTTACGGGTTCAAAACGCAAATCCTGAATGAGATGGTGAGGGCTGGATATTGAACTACTCATTGCCGAGATTCCCGGGGAATATTCCATGGTGGATGTTCGATTTGACGAACAAGCAGCTCATAACCGGGCCGATCATTCCGGAGAAGATCAGCGACGCGAAAGACATCGTCCTTGCGGAAATCCAGATACCGGGATTGAACTTCGCTCCCGTTTTCTTCGGATCAAACCGGAACAGAAAGGTCAGTTTTACGCTGAAGATGCTCAAGCGAAACAACACGGTCGGCAACCTACTCATGCTGTCGCAGATGGACAATCTGAGAAACGGAGCTGCCGGTCCGTTTTCTCTAGCTACTGCCGGCCAGTTCACGAGGAATCCGAAAGTCTTGTATTCGTGGGGCATAGGGAGCGTTCCGCTCGAGTTTTTCGTATCGCGCATATCATTCGAGCACGATGGTCTGTTCGTAAACGCGCTCGGGTTCCCTCAACTGACTGAAGTCACTGTCGAACTTACTCTCGATGAAACGAGTCCCGTCTACCGGATGGAAGAATCGTTCCGGAGGGTGAACGCGATCGCCGGTGGAGTCCTCGGTCTCGCCGACGTCATTCAATCGCAGATAACCGATAGGACGGTGTACTGATATGTGGGACGCACAGACCCCGACCGGAGTGTTTGTTGACTGGAACGGAACATCTTGGACGGTAAAAGACATTCGGGAAATACCGACGGACTACGCTCTCGCGAAGACTGTGCAGATAAATGGATCCTCGACGTTCCTCGATGAGATTGCTTCTCGAAACGACGTATACGGGGAAGGCCACGAAGATCAGGGATACCAGATTTTCGATTTCAATGTCGAGGCTATCGCCGATAAATCGTTTGATTTCAGAAACATGAAAAGGCTGTTCATTCCACAGGAGCGTTCGTCATGAGCGCGACCATCGGAATGTACAATCAGGACGAGAGCTTTTTTACGCTATCGAGTCCTGATTTGTCGATCGACAAAGACGTTCAAGCGAATGATGTGCGTCAACTTTCGGTCGTCGAAACCATGAACCGGATGGACACCGGGACGCTCGAGCTTAATGATCCGACTGGCATGTATGGGCGGCTATTTCGATTCGGACTGAGGCTTGACATCACGTGGGGATACAAGGCGTGGAATCAACGACTTCAGAGCAGATTTGATAATCCGACTTCATTCGATTTGTTCACTCAAGGTATCAGCCGGACCGGGCTGAGGCTATTTTGCTCGACTCCATCCGGAGAGGCTACTGACGGCGGCGAACAGATATTTCGCGTGAACCTCGTCGCGATGGATGTCCGGGGAGCGCAGCAGCAACGAACATTTTCATCGGGAACTCGAGGAAGCATTGTCACTCAGGTGATGGCTGAAATCGGAGTATCCGCACCGATTGTGAAGTTCGGAACGATGAACACGGCTATCGATGACTCCACGGCCGTCAACCAGTGGGAAAGTGATTTCTCGTTTCTCGCGCGTCTGGCTTACGAATGGGGCGCTTTCTTCCGGATATCGCGGGACGCAAGCGGTACGCTCGTCGGGATATTTGTCGATCCGGGAGCCATCCAGCAAAGCTCTTATCTGAAATCGATCAACGGAAACGGCCCGGATATTTACAAGCTCGAATGGGGCGCCGGAGAGAGAAACGTGATCGCGTATACGTGGCAATCGCATATGGGAGAATCGGGAGCCGGCGACGGATCGACATTCGCGTTCGTCAATGGCCAAGTTGTCATGTACCGGTATGTCGTAAAGAATGAGCAAGTGACCGCGTGGCGGCTGAACACGAACAGAATAAGACAGTTTCTTATCGATCAAGGAAAGTCCGGCGGTCCGTCGGCGATCGCGTCGGCCGCGAAAGATGCGCTGAACACGAAAGATTTCTCGAGCGTGGTCGGGATATCGAATGGCCAGAAAAGGACCGTGAGATACTTTTTTGACCAGGTGACGGGAAATACGGCTCCGCAAGGGTACGGAATGACGATCAATGCGAGAATGCCGGGAACTCCGATGATCATTCCGTCGATGCCTATAGCGTTCGGTCAGGGTTTTCCCGATCGGCTCGGTCGAGATTTGCCGTATAACCCATACGGAAACGACATAAACTTTCTCGTGAGGCAACATACGCACACAATCAGTTCTCAAGGGTATCTCAGTCAACTCGAGGTCATAGACTCTTTTACCGCTTTCACAGAGAATCAATCGAGGCAGTAATGAGAGACTTTGAAGTTCAGGACGTTCTGAGGCGCGAAATAAGAAAAGAGCTCATATGGTATCGGGACTACTGGGGCATAGTGAGAAGTACCGATGACCGTCTGACCATAGGCAGGATTCTCGTCGAAGTTCCGGACCTTCAGCTTAAGTTCTGGTGTTCTCCGAGATACGCCGGTGGAGTGAGCGTCCCTAAAAACGGAGCCGTGGTTCAGATCGGTTTCGTCGAGGGAAATCCGAAGAGGCCATTCTATTACGGCAGAGTACCAGAGCAAGGTGAAACGCTGAAAAACTACTCCGGTCCGCTTTCCCGGGTGGTTGTCGAAGACCCGAATACGGGAGCAGGAATGGTGTTCGACGGAACTACTCAGCAGCTTCAGACTTCAGACGGAGCAGGGCAGACACTCGAGTCGGACATTGTTACGGACCCGGTGTTCTGGACGGCGTTGACTACGGTATGCGGTATCTTTGGGTTGACTGTGACCAAGCAGAAAGCAGTATGGGGAAAGGGAGTCTGATTTGGCAACAGATGTTGTACAGGCGGTAATAACTGCTCTCAATGCAGCCTTCAATGCAGCTGGTGCTGGAGGAGGAGCTGGTCCTTTTTCGGGACTTCCGGCAAATCCAGTACCAACCTCTGACGCACAAGGTATGATGTCGGCTTTCCTTGATACACTGTTATCACGGAAGGCAGGCAAAGCTCTTTCGATCAGTTCCGACTACACGATAACGGATTCTGACGGAGTAGTCGAACTTCTGGTTACAACAGGAACCGGAACTATCAACATCACTCTTCCAGCAAGTGCGACGAATCAGGCAAGAGACATAAAGATCACGAAGGCCGACACTGGAGCAGGAGGTATCAACATCGTTCCGGCAGGTTCGGATGCGATAATGCGTGGAGCGTCGACTCTGGCATTCGGAAGTCCAACTTATCCACAGGCGCAGGACGCTTCAATATCGTTTTCGTGTCGAGGTTCGAACTGGGCAGAGCATAACGGTCCTATCATCGGCACCAACTCCAACGGTACCTACATCAAGTGGGGCAACGGGTTGATGGTTCAGCACGGATGGACATATGGAAGCACTTCGGCTACGACGCAAGCATTCGACATTACAGTTACGCTACCATCGACTATGAATGGGACTGAATTTGACATTTTCTCATCATTTTTGGGGTATAAAAGTATATCTTCGGGGGTTCCTGCATCGAGAGTAGATATTAGCGGGAGTATTGGTGCCGAACACACTGCAGGCGCACGTCCTTTAACATCGTCAACGGCTTCTCTTCGGGTTTCTAGTGCTGGATCGGGGTCGAATATAAATACAACACTTTATTATATGATATCTTGGGCAAGTATAGGAATGTGGAAATGAAACTGAAATACTCACCACAGGAATCATCCAATCCTCAACCGATCACCGTCATCGATGACAACACGATTCAGGTGGGGGCTGAAACCTACTCGTTTCCAGTCACCATCACGCAGTTCGACGCATCCGGACCGATACTCGAAGCTCACCGAGACACGACAGGAGAGCTGTACATAACCGTGCTTCGGTCCTACCGACACGGTGAATCACTCACATGGGACACAGGGGAATATCAATGATCACGATGACCGGCAAGACTCAAAGCCAGATAGACACCGAATCGGCTATTACAACTCAGCAGGCGATTATCACTGAAAATACGACGATTCTCGAACAGACAAGGTATCACGTGGATATTGCCTTCGAGACGGGAAGCACAGTTCTTCCGGAAATAGCAACGCAGAGAGCTCGCGCACGAGCAGTTATCTCGGCTGCTCAAGAAGAATTGAAGACCTTGGGGGCCTAATGGACATTTCAACGTTACTGAACTACGGCCGAATCGTTACCGACGATGCTGTCAATCAAGAAATCGCGATGGACGTTCAGGTCGGGATTATTCAGCAGAAGAGGTCGATGTACTACGATCGGTCGTACGGGTGCGCCATCTCAGAAAACTCTCCCGCGGGGCTCGGTTTCATCGTAAATACCCGGCATTCGGTCGCGACATTCATCGCCGAAAGAAATCTGACTACGGGAGATGGAACCGGCGCGACCGTTGACCGGAGAGCGATTACAAGTCAGAATCTAATCCAGCTGCTTCAGGACCGGATTGGAAACACTCAGATTTCCGTCATGGTCATTCCGATGAGACAGCAGCTTGAAACGATGAGGCTGAACGTTCCGATCGGAGGGGTGTAAATGGCTGGCTCACTGGTTAATCCAATTCGGTACACTTCGAGAGACTTCATTTCGATTTTGTCCGACATAAACAGCGACCCGAATCTCGCCGACAAAGAGGACTGGTGGAAAAAGGTTTGGGCCGGAATCGGCGACAACCTTTCGATGCAGCTGAACGCCGGATTCAACAATTCATATCTGAGGACAGCTTTCACAAGAAGAGCGGTCGCCGACATTCTATCGAGAAACAATTTTCAACTGACTCCGCAAGCTGCCGGGAACGGAAACATCATCCTGTACATAAAGCAAGGAACGATATTCCCGTTCACACTTAGTCAGACCGACATGGCGGCTATGACTCAAGGATCAGCATCTTCGGGATCGATGAGATTCGAGTCCCGTCTTTCTTCGGTATCCGTTACAGCATATTCGGAGAATCCAACCGCGAATGTCGGGGCCGGCCCGGGCGCCGCGGGCACTCTTACGGTCGCCAGAGCATACACGACCGGAGAACGGGTCGTTTTCACAGCCACAACCGGAGGACTCCCTTCCGGACTTTCGCTGAATACGAACTACTATGTGATCGCGATAAACTCGACGACGATTCAACTCGCCTCGAGCATAGCGAACGCGTACGGATCGGTCCCGATTACATTCACCACGGCGGGAACCGGAGCGCAAACGATGGGCCTCTATTCGGTCCAAGTGGCGATGTATCAGCAGACTTCTGTCGCTCAGTACAGCGTCGGCTCCGGAGATGGTGTCACGCAGTGGCAGCAATTCCCGCTCAACGATGTGAACGTTTTGCAGGATACGCTGGTTGTGACTATCAACGGAGAAAACTGGGCTCGAGTAACGAATCCCATTTACAACACCGGAACGGACAAGGTATTTCGACTTTACTACAACAATGATCAGAGCGCGTATATCGAGTTCGGAGACGGAACGTACGGAGCTGTCGCTCCGAACTTTGAAGTTATGGTGTCGTACGCCTTCGGGGGAGGTTCGGCGACGAACATTCCGATCGCGAACATGATCAATTCCTACGCCGGAACGAACTCAAATATTGACGGTTGCAGCAACCCAAAGGGATTCTCGGGCGGAAGTGATCCGATGTCGATCAGCCAGGCGAAAGAGCAAGGGCCGATACTTACTGCCATACAACAAAGATTCATGAGCGCTCAAGACGGAGAAAGTCTAATGCTCGCGTATGGCGGAATATCTCTGGCGCTCGTTCAGCCGAACTACTTCGGTCCGAACAGTGCTCAGCTCGTCGCGATAGCTACCGGAGGCGGTAATCCTTCGGGAACCCTTCAGACGGATTTGATCAGCTATCTGACTCCTCTCACATTGTTCGGGGCCGCGTTGCTGGCGTTCGTTGACGCGACTCTGGTATCCGTGTCGCCGGCGATAGCCGTTCACCTTAACACGGGATACACGTTTTCGACTGAAGAGCTATATGTTCAAGTTGCGGCTCAGCTGTTTTTCACTGAGCGTTCGCAGGAAATCCTTTCCTACTACATCGATAAGCAGCTGGCGTCGACCGTATCTTTGATCAACTCGATTTGGGGCTACTCTTTTGGAACTTCTGATTATACTGTTTTTGGAAATCTCCTTGACTACATGAACAGAGTCGGGGCGCGGTCGTTCGGGGAATCCATAACCGTCGATCAATTCACGACTTTCGTCGAGTCGAATATCCCGAGCGTGAACTATGTCACGATCTCATCTCCATCTTTCCCGATGACACTGGGCGCGACGTCCATAACGACACTCGGAGCGGTTCCGGTGGTAACTCAGATATGAGCAAGAACTACGGACTGCCGATTCCATCTGATCAGCTGATGATCCCGAAAGGTTTCGACTCGTCCGACACGAAAACGTCTCTGACTTCGAAAATAGATTCTCATGTCTTGGCCTGGGAAAAAGACGTTCAGATTGCGCTTTACCAAACGGATTCCGCGCGAATGCCGTCACAGTTTTTGGAAGAGGAAGGATGGCTACTTCAGGCCGGTATTCTCCCGTCCGACTCCGACCGGACCAAACGGCAGAAGATAGCGGGAGCTCAGCTTGCGCACTCGAGAAGAGGGACGTGGCAATACGATGTCGAGCCGAAGATTTTCTCAGTGACCGGTATTGCGCCGGTTTTGTTTTTGGGGTGGGAGTGGGACTGGTGGATACGGTCTGGCGGAAACCCCTATCCTCCGACAGCTTACTGGTCTATTCGAGGCGGCAACAATGATTCCATGAGTACGGGAATGATAAGATATGGAAATGGCAATGAGAACATCCTCGGAACCGTGATCTTCATCGACCTTGGCTCTTCAACACTTACTGCAGATCAGATCAGTGCAATTATAACAGCACTAACTAATACACAAAATGGGCTTGAATCAATGCCTGCTTATTTTAGGGTGTATCTTGGATACACGACCGGACAAGTTTTTACAGAGTACGCGGGAGGGCAGATCAATTGATAACTCAGCATAGTAACCTGAACTTTGCGAGCGGAAAACCGAAGGGACTCGGCGATATTCTCATGGAGCAGGATCGACTTAGAGACTTTGCATGGCTATGGGATCGAGTGGGAGCACTTTTCCTCGATATAGTCGGAGGGTCCGCTGAACTCGTATCTGGCGGAGTAGTAACTCAAGGTGGAACGTTCAGTGAAATAAACGTTACGACTGCGATTCTCTATGCTCCATTTTCGGTTACTCTCGGAATCGATGGCAATAACCCTCCCGGAACAGGCACCGAAGACATCACGTCCATTCGGATCTCCCTTCCGGCACAAACGAACTTTTCGATTGCAGGTGCTACGCTCGACGGCGTTACAGTCAACTACGTTAAGGTGAAATACTCGGAGACGGAAAATCTCACTCGATCAAAGCTGAAAGCAACTGGAACATGGGCTTTCACTCAGCTTCCGTCGGCGGTTCTCACTTGTGACGCAGTGGCACCGACCTCCTATGAAGTCGCAATTGCTACTCTCGTAGGTGACGGGACGAGCGTATTGACGATCACGCAGAAGTATCCTCTGTTTCATAATCTTATATCGAGCAGCGGAGCGTATCTTGCGCTTTCTTCCGGTTCCCCGTATACGCTTTCTGCATGGCAGGCAAATCAAGTCGATGTAACCACAGGCGCAAGCGACTACGTTCTGAATCTTCCGTCAGTTTCAGCGGGAATGAGGATTGAGGTAATCAAAGAGGATTCCGCGGCTGGTAAGGTACAGATCACCCCAAATGGGGCAGATACCATCAACGGGGTCACAGGTGCTGCAGCATGGGTAATTAGCGGCCAATGGGGCTATGTGACTCTCCAGAGCATTCCGGGTGGGTGGGAGACAATCGCTTACCTTCCCAGTGTGTCGTACGCGTCTAAGTCGTCAAACATTGCCGCTGAAGTGAACTCCAAATACATTCTTGCCTTAAACACAGATTTAACCCTGCCTGCCACCGCGTCGGAAGGAGACGTTATAGAGGTTGCGGCCATAGGTCACTCGAACATACTGCAATCTGATGCAGAGCATGTGATTACTTACCGCGGCCTGTACAAAACATCATCGAAGGGCACTCCGGGTTTTGCGGCGCTATATGGATGCAACGTCAAT
>Ga0307377_10000849_pt1 | contig 40498 bp, 71 predicted proteins | sample TR3MG_FD_202535 | JGI IMG/M metagenome (GOLD analysis project Ga0307377, IMG submission 202535) | Soil microbial communities from Risofladan, Vaasa, Finland - TR-3 | ecosystem: Environmental > Terrestrial > Soil > Coastal area > Acid sulfate soil | place: Finland: Risofladan, Vaasa | collected...
GAGAGAAAGCACTAACACTCTGTATGCCAGTCACCGGGCATCGCAAGAAGGACACAGAGACGGAAGACACAGAGACGGAAGACACAGAGCCGAAAGTCTTCACCTTCTTCGTCTACAAACGACATTGGTTTGTTCTGTCACAGACAGACGGCAAGGACGTTGACCCGGCGCCCATCCCGGAGTGGGATAAAGGCAAAGCGCTTGCCCACCTTGGAATCTCACAAGTGCCTTTCGACGCGGCCGACGGCAACATGGGAGGATATGCGACGGGCAAGCGGATCGCAATCAACCCGGTAAACCCAAACCCAAACCGAACGCTTATACACGAATGCGCCCACATAGTCATGGGCCACACAAGCGGAGAGACGGCCGGGGGAAGCGACCGGCGCGATATCCGTGAAATGGAAGCTGAAGCCGTTACGCTGATTATCTGTGAGACTCTAGGCTTTGGGGACCCGGCGGAGTCCCGCGGCTACATACAGTCATGGTATGGCAAGGGCAATCCTATCCCGGAGCAAAACGCAAAGAGGATCTTTGCCGCGGCCGACAAGATCCTCAAAGCGGGCAAGGCGCCAGAACAAGCCGAAATGGCCGCATAGGGAACAAGCCGCCGGGGAGTCTGTATGGACTCCCCTGCTTGTCTGGAAGGGTAGCACAGTGGGCGAGAAGACGTATACCAGAACTGAGATCGCAAGCGAGATCCGCGACCTTATGGCGCTGCTACAGTTGGATTCCAGCGCGCAGCTTGCGGCGCTGCTACGCTCAGACGGGGACAGCTACCCGTCAAGCGGCGTGGTGCGCACCTATCTGAGTGAGACTGCGGACGCCGGCGCCAAGTTTGTAAAGCTACTCCGGGCCCGGCGGCTGGAAGTGGAAACACAGCTAGTAGCCGGCGTGCAAGCACTCACTATCGGGGAGACGCTACATGCCATCTATCACGTGCGACCCAAGGCGCACATCATAACCATCTTGTCACAAGAGGATCTAGACCGGGCCGACTATCGGACAGCCACCGAGACGGACTTGACGGTTACGGTGTTGGCGTCTCTGGCCGTCCCCGCGGGATGGTTGCATAGGTGTGTCGTGTGTGGGCGCCCGTTTGTTGCCCGGAGCACCACGTCAAAGGCGTGCTACCGGAGAGACGAAACGGGCGCCTTGGTGTGTCGAAAGGAATGGAAACGCAGGTTACGCCGCATGGCGGCGAAACGGGCCGAAATGGCCGTCTCTGGCCGGTTTGAGGCTCTGCCATGCTGGGATACCAGTTTCGGCAAACGGGCCATTTTAGCGGGTTTTAGCGGGCCGTTGTGAAGGGATTAGGGACGTGGCGAAGTTGAGCAAACAGGACAGGCAGATGCAAGAGCCGGGCCGGTGTACCCGGTGTGGCGCCGATGCGCCAGAAGGGCGAAACACCGCCGGGGAGTGCTGGCGCTGTCACAACCTGGGATATGCGGAGCGCAAGGCAGAGCGCCGGCGCCAGCTAGACAACGTTCGGGCAGATGGCCGCGCTTACTGGGCAAGCCGGGGAATCAAGCCGGGCGACCGGGTATACAGATACGCCGGTCATATGCTGGCGCCGGTGTCGATGCGAGTGGAAGGTATCGCCAAAGTGGGCGCGGTGGGCGCCTACGTGTACTCGTCATTCCAGCCGGGCTATCTATCACCTGGGGGCTGGCACAAAGTTGGGGAAGGGGAGTAATCATGGCAAGGCAACTATCCCGCGAGCATCAGCAAAAGGCCGGGCAAGCGAGATTCCGGCAATTGCTCGCAACCATCGCGGGGGAGAATCCCGACAACGCCGATAAGGCGGCGGAAAGGATTAGTTGCATCATGCTCAATTGGGGCTTTCGGAATCGCAGAGGCAAGACATCGGCCTGGGTGATTGCCCGGTGCCGGGAGTACGGGATCGACGTGGCATTTGCCCGAACAAATGACGGGCAGTAAAGAAAGAGGGGAGAGACGAAATGGGGTATGGCCGTAGGAATGGCAAGAGCAAAATGGCTGGCGGTTGGATCGATTCACCAGTGGCACAAGTGTGCGTAGATTGCGAGCACAAACTAGATCCTTGGGCACATGTGTACGTCCGTCCCGATGGGAAGGTGTTGTGTATGCGGTGTGGCATTCGCAGCCAACGGGCTGAGAGTGTAGCAGAGCGCAAGTAGACCAGTAAAGGGACCTGGGCAAGTCGGTAAACTGCCCGGAAAGGTCGCACCATGACTATTTCGGACGCCATCCTCCGAACCAAGAGCGAGATCGCATTGCTCGCACCTAGTCTCGCTGCTGAGACTGACCGCGACACCAGAGACCAGAAAGACCGATGGCTCACAGTCCTGGAAGGCTCATTAGCCTATTTGATCGAACAGAGCGACAAGTCGCGCCGCCGGTGAGACGGCGGAGAAAGAAGGAACTAACGTGTTGCATCCTACACGACCGGTCTGCGAGGTTATCGGCTGTAACCGAAAAGGCTACCATGTGCGCTCGCTTGAGAACATATGGGAACCCCACACACCACAGCTATGCCCGGAGCACCGGAAAGAGGCACGGATAGCCAAGAAGCAAGGGCGGGAGGTCTATCACGCTTGGCTTATGCGGCACATCTGCTACTGAGCGGGCCGCAAAGAATAAAGGGGGGATAACGGCAATGGCAGGACAAAGGCAGGCGATCCATGTTGACGAGGATAGGGGGGTTTACCAGTTTACCCTGGGAGCAGAGCGCCAACCGTATCGTGAGCTGGTGCGGCAAAGTCAGTTTGTGCGAGTAGATGCGAAGTTGACGGGCTGGGCGCCTTGGCAGTGGGCAGTCTCAACCGACACCGGTACGTATTTCGTGACCGGCCAAACGGAGCCCAAAGAGTACGGGGCGGACCCAGCAGAGGCGACGAAGGTATAGTCGCGCCGCCGGCGAGACGGCGGAGAGGGGGAACTGGAATGAACGTGGACATAAGCGCAGAGATGCTGTCACCGCTTGCCCGGAAGATGGGATTCAGCTTGGTGGAAGTCGACACGGACTTTGTTGAGTTGCGCCTTGACGGGAAGCGAATCGACGTGTTCAGTGCAGTCGGCGTGACACCGGAAGGGGTAAACGACGCTGTAGTAGGGGTATTGACAGGAGCGAGAGCAAAGCGGTAGAATGTTGCCGCGATAGGCAGGAAAGGTGGCCGCCAAATTGGCGGCCACCTATACGGCAGCAAAGGGGGGCGAAATGCCGAGGGGAACTAGGGCGGTATTGGTACGGCTGCGCCGGGACGTGATTATCCGGGCCCGTCTGCGGAAGGGTTGGAACAAAACCGACCTGGCGCGGGAGTTGGGCGTCGGCAGCTCTTCCGTCTCGCGTATGGAGATCGAAGGCTCGGTAGGCGAGCACCTGCTGCATAAAATGGGGCAGGTGCTTGAGTTGCCGATCGACGAAATGGTAACGGTTGAACTAGCAAGTTAGTTTCTAGAAAGCGGGGTAGCAATGGGAACGGTATGCCGACGATTCACTTTGCCTCTAGCCGGCCTTCTCTTGGCCGGCACGGTCGCCGCCAACCTGGGCGGTGGCGACGCCTCAGATGCGACCGCCTCTCCGATAGGCGCCGGGGAGCCTACACGGTGGGCGCGGCTCTGCAACACCGATAGCCTGCTGTACCTGATGGGCGACGGTGGCGCCTATGTCAAGTGGGGCGCCAGCTACCCAACGGGGACCGATGTACTGGCGGTCCGGTGGGATGGCGACCTGGGCCCCGGACAACGGGGTTGCGTTTCTTACCTGCTACGCTCTGATGCCTTTGCCGTGGTGCCCGTGGGCCTGGAGCCGCCCACTGACGCCCCGGAGGCCGCCATACTGACGGCGGGGCAACCCATGTTTGAGGACGCCATAGAAGCTGCGCGGGGCCGTGTGGGGCTGAACCCGACCGGCCAGGGCTTTCCGACCTATGGCGAACTGCGGGACCGGTTTAGCCGTCAAGCGGCGGTGTGGGGATGTCAGGGGGGGCCAGAAGCAGAACTGTGGCTGTACCTGACGGCACGGGGCTATCTACTCACCACGCCAGAGGCGCACGTCGCCATACGCTCGAAGGGCGACCGCTTTTGGAACACGGTGCTTGACACGGACTATATGCTAGGCATCAATGGCTGCAAGCCATAGGTATGCGGAATACAGAAGTGAATAAAGGAGAGTCGAAATGCCAAACCTGAGTCAGCAGTATCCGGTCCAGTATGCCGAGTGGGTCGCCGCCGGCGGAATCGAGGCGAACTTTAGACTGCATCTCCTGGGCATCGGGGCCATACCGGCCACGGCCAAGGATGTGTTGGACCTGGCACGGACCGCGCTGGCGCAAGCGAAGGGCGTCCTGGACAACCTGAGCACACAGAGTTAGTTATGTCAATGGGTTTTGGGCGTAGCGATTGAGGCAGGCTTGTGGAGGTCTGTGGAGGCCTCCGCGAGCTGCATCCTGGTGGGGTTGTGGATAGTGTTATGTAGGGACGGGGGAACGGGATGGGCACCGAGTGTGAGTTTATCTGCTGTGATTGCGGTACTCCGGCAACAGATGTCTACATTCACGCGTGGAGGCAAGGCTACCATCGCTATATCAGCCAGCATTGTACCGAGTGCGGTCATATCGTTGGTCTCACCGCAAAGAGGGACACGGGCCAGGAGAGGGTATCGGAAATCGTAGACATATCGCCCGCTCCACATGAGCGGGAGGTAAACTGACGGCCAGGCTATAAGAGAAGGGAAGGGGGTATCCTATGCCGTACTGGCTTGAACTGTGCCTGTGGGTTTTGATGCTCGCGGGCGGCGTTCTGATGTTCTTTGGTTGCTACTTCTTGGCACAGTCGGCGGGAGACATGCGGGAGATCGCCGAAATCCTGAACAGGGAACAGGACCGGCGGGAGACTTTGCGGCGGAAGCTGGTCGATCAGGAGATGCGGAGGGATTGAAGCAGTGGACAGTGAATACGTCGAGGGCAATTGGGCCGACCTGGGGATTATGCCGTCCAGTCTCAACCTGATGGTGAGAACGGGGCGGGCCGAAACAATCGGCAAGTGCCGCACTGTGGACGGACGGGAAACCATCCGGTACAAAGTGAAAAGGGCCGTGCTCGAAGACCGGTGGGAAAGGATCGGTAGGGTGAGCACTTTGCGCGCCTATCACTCTGTCTCAGCGGACAAGCCTGAGTCGAGTAGGCAGAATCCCACGGAACGGTGTGTCGAGGATGCCAGGACCGCCGTATTACGGCAAGCGTCGGTTGAGTGCTTCCTCTCGCAGATTCGAGAGGCAAACCGACCGGACTTGCACCTAACAGAGCGGGAGGTCCTGGACGTACTCTGTCTGGTTTGGTTAGACGGGTACGGCGACGGCCTCATTGCCATGCTTAGGCAAGAACGGGCGAAGGCACAAGAGGCGGCAATGGCGAGCATCCAGCGAAACCGGGAGCGACTGAAAGGGGGTGAGGACCAGAACACAAGCGGCCTGGACTACGAATAACCGAAGGGGGAACGGGATGGCACGGACACGAGCACTTTCGGAACACCACGCCCGCACCTGTGAGGAGGCCCTGGGGCCTGTTTGCAGATGTCGGTGCGGCGGCGCCATGCACGGCAGCGCGCGGGGCAGTCAGGCTGAGGGGTGCGACCCCAAAGATGTACCCCGGTCATTCTTCGAGGAACTGCCCGACGACGACCCTCACCACGTTTCCACCGTGGAAGAGACGCGAGAGCGGAACCGCGCCCGACACAAGGAGCGGTATAAGGCCCGTAAGCAACGGCTGCAAGGGTATCTGCCGGGGGTGTAAGGTGGGGAGAAGACCCAACTGCCGGTGAGCCTGGGGACTCACCGGCAGCGACCAGGGAACGGGTAGCGTCTGTATTATACCAGCGCCGTCAAGTTACGTAAAAGGGGGGGGCCGTGCGGGGACCGCACCACATGCTAGACCAGATGGCGAAACGATACCAGTGCGCCAAGTGCTGTGACCGCTCACGCCTAGCGGTCCGCTGGTATCAGGGGGAGTATGACCTGTACTGCGGGGTGTGCGGCAACCGTACCGACTTCCGAGAGGTCCAGACGCTCACGCAGGCATGGCGACAGGACCCCGACAGCATACCTTACTTCATCGCCGCAATCTTCGAGCGCAAATATGGAGGTAGGAGAATGAGCGATCAGGAACTGGTAAAGGGCCCGGAGCAGCAGATGCTCACACGCATAGAGTCGCGTGGCTGGGCGACAGGGATGACCCTGCCAGACAAGCTGGCCCTGGCGGACCTGGCCCGGAGGTACAGACTCGACCCCTTCATGGGTGAACTTATCTGGTATGAGGGATCGCCCTATATCACATTCCAGGGCAATCTGCGCAACGCCAACCGCACTCCGGGATGGGAAGGTATAGAACTGCGGCCCATGACCCCGGAGGAAGTACAAGGCTACGGCATTCACGCCCCCTATGTCTGGATCTGCAAGGTCTGGAAGAAGGGAATGCGGGTGCCCGCAGTGGGCATCGGCACAGCCGACCCGGAAAAGCCGCACAGGTCCCGCCTTGACGAGTCAGGCAAGAAGTGGATCAAGGGCAACCCTATCGAACGTGACAAGCCCTGGGCCATGGCGCGGGTGCGCGCCGGCAACGCCGCCCTTCGGCTGTACTTCCCTCACGGCTTGCCAATGCGCACGGCAGACGACGAGGGAATCCTTGTCGATCCCGAAACCGGGGAGATCATCGAGGGCGAATACTCCGTGGTGCAGTCTGAGGCGAAGGGGGCAGCGCCTACCGAGGAACCGGAGCCCCCACCGGAGCCGACGGCTGAGGCGACGGGCGAAGGCGATCAGACTGTGGAGGACCTGTGGGGTTCGCTGACTAGGGAGCCGGACAGGCCGGACGCCGCCGAAGAACCGGACCGCAAGGCGGAGGCACGGAGGCAGATCCACGACCTGCTTACCGAGATGGGCGGCACGGAGAATGCCGACTTCGAGAGGTACTTTCACAACACAGAGGGTGTGGATTGGGCGAAGGCCAGCTATGCCCGCCTCAACCACTTCGCCCATCACCTGGCCGACGTGAAGGCCGACCGGGCGGAAAAGGCCAGGGGCGGAACGCAGTCAAACGGGCGAGAAGCGACCGACCATGCCGCTGCATAGCAACACTGCCGATTGGGTTTTTGAGGGCGATTACGCCCCCCGACGTGGTAAGAGTCCACGTAGGCTGAAATCGCCGGATTAGCGGGTTTTAGCGGGGCATGACGAAGGGGGGCCGATGTGGGCCAGGGTAGACGATAACTTCCTGATTCACGAGCGCACCCGTGGCTTATCGGCGGCTGCCGTGGCAATGTACGTCGGGGGCCTGAGCTATGCGGGTCGGATGCTTACCGATGGGCTGCTGCCAGCGAACATGCCGGATATGGTCTGTGCGTGTTGGCGGGTCCCGACCCCCCGGCGGGCGGTGGCCGAACTGGAAGAACACGGGCTGTGGATTCAAGAGGGGGACGGGTGGCGGGTGCACGACTTTCTTCAGTACAACAAGTCTCGTGAGGAGGTGCTAGCGGACAGGGAGAAATGGGGGGCGCTGGGAGGAAAGGTGAAGGAACAGGCACGGGAGAGACAACGCCGATACCGACAGCGCAAACGTGAGGAGCAAGCGACGCTAGGTAACGTGACGGGAACATAACGACTACGCAACGTAACGTATCTACCCGTCCCGTCCGTTACCCTACCCGTGACAGTAACGTAGTGGTGGTGGTTATTTCTCACCACTACACACCACCACGAGGGGATGCAAGGGGAGAAAATGGAGCCAGAAGACAAGCGACTTTCTTACGTTCAGGACCGACTACAGGAGTTTGGCACTACTCACCCGGAAGGTCTCATCGAACACTACGGGGTCGAGGCGGTTTGGACCGTCATACAAGAGGTTTCTAAGCAGTCGGTACGCAATCCCGGTGCCTGGGTGCGCAGACGGTTGGCGGAGGGGGAGTCCGAGGGAAAGCCAACAGCCGTTGACCCTGCTGAGTTTATCCGCTTGCGCCAAGCACTTTATGACCTGGGCGTACCCCAACCCGCGGCGGTGGTGGACCGCTACGGCTTGGAGAGCGTCAGGGAATGTCTGGCGGCCTTGGGGAAAGAGGACCCTCGCCCGGACTTCCCGCGGGCCTGGGTGCTGCACGCCTTGAAACACGGGGTGCCGAGAAGGGTGGAGACAGCCCCGGAGGTCGCACCGGAAAGCCCAGCGGAAGCAGCGTACCGTCGGGACCTGGGTTTCGCCGTCTTTCGCCAGGGGCAGCAGGCGGTGTTTCGTCTTGCAGAGCACTTGCGGGGCTATACCCTCCTCGACCACCAGCAGGCAGTGGCAGAGCCGGAGCCGTGGGACAGCCGCACCCTAGAGGCCCGGCGTACTGCCTATGGCGACGCCCTACAGCGTGACTACCTGGCCAAGCACCCGGACGTAGCCGAGCGGCAAGAGAAGATACGGCAAGAGCGGCTGGCTCGCCAAGCTCGCCAAGCGCCGCCGGCGGCGGGTGAGACGTGGCGTGACAAGCTCTGGCGGGAGCACCCCGAACTGCTGAGGGCGCAAGAGGCGCTGTATAGCGAGTTGCGGGCGAAAGAGGGTGCATGATGCTCCACATCGCATTCGACTGGACAAGTGCGGCGGCGGTGGTGAAACGGAAGAGGCGGACCCGACGGGATTGGACTGAGGTATGGGCGGCGAAGTTTCACGCCGGACGGCAGTATCTGGGTCTTGACCACAACTATCGGGTGGGTGGGCAGCCGATTGTACTGATTCTGCTGACGGCGGAGCCTTCTTGGGAGCCACTAAGCACCATGCCCGACGAAGACTATGAGCGAGAGGGCTTTGCCTGGCTTTATGAGCATCCGGCGGCACTGCCGGCGAAGATGACCCGCGAGGACGTGTCCTGGGCGGCTTTCAATCGGTGGCGGTCGAGCCCTGAGTGCACTTGGGTTGTGGACTTCGAGGTGGTGGAGGTCTACGCCACGGTAGACCCCGAAGGGCGGCTGATACTGCCGAAGCCGAGGCCGGTGTTCAAGCGGGCGTCGCGCCCACCATGGGTGAGCAAATAAGCGAGAGGGGACAAAGGGAGATGACGTTGTTGATCCGGGGCAAAATCATGGCGGAGACCACGAAGGTCAAAGAGGGTGAAAGAGAGACCACTTGGCAGGTGCATTCCGAGCTTACGACGGAAGAGGCCAAGGAGCTACAGGTCCACATGGGAAGAGAATTGTGGTTTAGCCTGGAAACCTACGACGAGTGGAAGGCCAAGACGCAAGAGCGCGCCGGCCAGATGAAGCTGCCTTTCGATTCCGCGACGGTTGGCACCGCAGAGGTATCGTTGGGTGAAGACGTGGCAGTGACCGTGAAGCCGGAAGAGCAATGCGCAGTGTGCGGGCACACACGATCGGAGCATAGTCTACCGATAGGTGGATGCCTGGGCGGTGATGGGTTCTGCACCTGCGCGGCGTTCGCACCTAGCGGTGTCTATGCGGCATACCCTGGGGAGGCCCTTGACCCGCTCTGTGCTGGGTGCGGGCACCCCAAGTCCGACCACGATGAACTAGGCTGCAACCATGCGGACGACCCCGGCATGGACATATTCTGTCCCTGCGAGGTCTTTGTGACGGAAGTACACGAGCCAGCCGACCAGGCAGAGACGTACCCGGTCAAGGATGACGGCGACGCCTTGGCGGGCGAGAAGGCAGAGGAAGAGGCCGCATAGGCGGCGAGGAAGGGGAACGGGGACCATGGGAACGCTGAAAGAACACGTAGCACTTGCTGTCCGCCAGTTTGAGGCTGACCGGGCCTATCACTTGCGGCAGCAAGAGGATGCCAGAGACGAGGCGGTTGTTGACTTTATCGAAAGGTATATCAGGGGAGCTGAGGCTCATATCACGCCGGAAGTGATGGCGCTTCTGGACAGGGGCGGCCAGGTCCGGCGGTTTGAGTTTCCGGCCAGGTGGACGGAAGGGCCACTGCACCCGGCGGAACGCCAGACAGAAGCGGTAGACGTACTGAATATTGAGATGACGGCCGGGAGTGCGAAGTCTGGCTACTCCCCGCAGTACTGGAAGGCAGAGCCTTACGGGCGCAATCGGGGAGTGCTGGTGACGATCATCGTGGAGCCGATACCGGTGGAAGGGGAACGGGATGGCAGGAACGACTAAGGTGCCCTGGGCGGATGCGGCCTGGAACTTTGTGGCGGGCTGCTCGGAGGTTTCTATAGGCTGTCGGAACTGTTGGGCTCGCAAAATGGCATGGCGGAAAGCCGCTAACCCGGCGGTGAAGGACTACCTGGCATACAGGCGAGTGGTAAGGAAGGACGAATCGGGCCGCGTGAACTGGACCGGCCAGGTCGGGGTGTTGGCAGACCGGATGGTACAGCCCTTCCACTGGCGGAAGGGGCGGATTGTCGCCGTGTGTCTGGAAGGGGACTTCTTTCATCCTGGGATACCTGATGAGTGGCGGTACGGCGCGCTGGCGGTCATGCGGGCGAATCCGAAGCACGACTATATCGTGCTGACGAAGCGGCCCAAAGAGATGTACGACTTCATGGCCCACCTGGGATGGGAGCGGCGAACGGAGCCAGGTAACTACCCGTGGCGGGCACTGTGGGCGCCGGAGCCGGCTACGCCATTGTCGAATCTCTGCCTGATGGTGAGTGTCGAGACGGATGCACACCTGACAGCGCGCCTACCATGGCTGTTGGCGACCCCTGCCGCCATGCGGGGGCTGTCCCTGGAGCCGCTGTTAGGTGAGGTGAAACTGGCTGAGGCCCTAGAGTGCGAGTTGGACTCGGTAGGCCAGGCCAACCGATACCTGCATTGGGTGATCGTCGGGGGTGAGACGGGCGGGCCGTCGGAACGGTCACTGATTCGGTTCGGGGAGTGGAAGTGGGAGTGTGGACCCACGGAGCAAGCAGAGGGCTGGGTAAGAGGCATTCGTGACGACTGCGAGGAACTGGGCATCCCGTTCTTCTTCAAGTCCTGGGGCGGCTGGCACTCGAAGGTGCTTTCGCCAACCCTGGACGGCCAGGTTTACCGTGAGTTTCCAGCCGGATTCCGGTATCCTGGAAATCGGGATTCTGGCGTTTCTGCGGGCATTTCGGGTCCCGGACGTGGAATCGTACACGCGCTGCCCGTTCCGCCGGATTAGCGGGTTTTAGCGGGGCATAGGGAATGAGGTGGGGGGGCGCTAAGATGAACTACAGCGGAATACCGAGGACCAAGTGTCCGCCGGGCTGTGCCAAGTGCTGCGGGGTGATCCTCTGGACGGAAGAAGAGGACGCCGCCATTCGCGTGTACTTGGCGAAGCGGGGCCGGCAGATGCCCAAGGCCCATGGTCTTCACTGCCCATTCTTGGTGGGCGGGAAGAGGCGCTGCGGCATCTACCCTGTCAGGCCGTTTATCTGCCGGCTGTACGGGACAACGAAGACGCTGTACTGCGCGCACGGGGTCAAGCCGGAGCGTTGGCTGAGTGACACCGAACTGGCGAGAATCATGGGCCGGCTGCGGGGACACACTATGATGTCCCCGCTCTGGACGGAGCATCGGTCATTTCACGTCGATGGGGTCGACTTCGAGGCGATACCAGAGGGGGGCATACAGGTCAGGAGGGAGGGACGGATGGTGCAACTGCGGAGCGGAGCGCCGGCGGGCGACTGATGGACTTGGCGGCGCTTCGCAAGCTCTTGGCGGAGATCCCCGACTCGGACCTGCCCATGGCGATCATGGTGCTACAGGAGCGGGCGAAGGCGTTGGCGACGGCCAGGGTGGTCAAGCGCCGCAAGGTCCAGGTATCCACCGTCCTAGCTCGCGCCAAAGCGGGCAGGGACGGGCGACTGCACCTGTCGGCGCGGGACGGCAAGTTACTAGAGAGGGTGGTCGAAGAGAGGGGGTGATCTAATGGGGCCGTTCGTGGCGCCGTGGATACTGCTAAGGACCTTGGCTGGGGTGGGTGGGGAAGGCTAAGGGTTGGCTAGATTATCGCAAGGCGAAAGGGGCAGCGAATGAAAACCAATGCGCCAGAGAGTTGGCGTATGCTTGCTAGGCAGACGAAGATGGTGGTGCCGCCGAGTTATCTGGAGTTGTTGGAGGATATGGCGAGCGTGATTGAGGCTCTGGCCGCCGTGAAGTTACGGCTTGCGAACTTGGAGGAACAGGTGCGAAACCGGAGACGTGGTGAGGAGCAAAATAGGTGGTGGCTGTGGTGGAGAAAGGGGAAGGGTGCGCTGTAGCAAGGTGGGTGCTTCTGCGTTATAATGCGGCTAATCGGGCTATCAGCTAAGCAGCGGAGGGGGTTGGAGTGAGAGAGGGATCGGCAGTGAATTACGGTCTGCAAGATGTGATCTATCGGCTCTTGGCGGAAAACCCCGAATGGCGGGATCGGCTCGCCGAGATGCTAGAGTGGCACGACGCTCACGGGCAATCGGACATCTACCCCGGCTTCCAGTGGCAGGATGTACACACCCAGCCCAGCACCCTGAACCGCATGGTTGTGGCTGGGCTGGTGAACATGGTGAGCAAGAGCCGCAGCTATACCTTCTACCGTCTGGCGTCGCTAGAGGATACCATCGAGGCTTTGGGAATGGACACCGCCGTAGAGGAAACCCTACCGGTGGCCGAGGTTGACAGCCTCTTTGGTCTGGTGGTGGGGCATGAGCGAATCAAGACCCTGCTGCGCTACGCCCTGAAAGCCGACGCCCCTGTGCACTGCCTTCTGTCCGGGCCGCCCGGAACGGCCAAGACCCTGATCCTGAGTGACATCGGTCGGCTGCCTGGGGCACAATTCTACCTGGGCTCTACGACTACCCGGAGCGGCCTGGTGGGGCTGCTACTCTCTCAGAAGCCCGTCTACCTAGTCATAGACGAGATCGACAAGATGGACGACAGGGATATGTCGCCCCTCCTGTCGCTGATGGAAACGGGCATGGTGACACGGCTCCAACACGGCCACCGCGAGCGAGTTACCATGCCGACACGGGTGTTCGCCGGCGCCAACGACCTGCGACGCCTGTCCGCCCCCATTCTGAACCGGTTTGCTCGCTTTGAGATACCGCCCTACAGCCCCGCTGAGTTTGTCGCCGTCTGCAAGGCGGTATTGACGCAACGTGAAGGTCTAGGGCCGGAGATGGCCCTGCACATCGCCAGTGAGGTTGTGCAGCACAGCCTCGACATCCGAGATGCGGTGCGGGTAGCCCGCATGGCCCATGGGCACCCGACGCGGGTAATCGAAATCTGCCGTACCCTGTGGCCGTCCAAAGAGGCCAGTAGGGTCTCGCCGTTTCCGAGACGGTCAGGAGGTTAAGTATGTCGCTGTGGCTCCCACCACGAGATATTTACCTGCCTTCTGAGGGGCAGGTCTTGTCCCTTCCTGCCCAATCATATCAGGGCGGGGTTGGAACTGGCATTCAAGGTGCCACCGACATAAATTGGGTGTGCCGGTATGCCGATGTGATCCTTTGCCTAGAGGGGGAGATGGGCTATGCCCGCGACCTGGGACCGAGGGCCTGGGTGCGCTTCCTGAACCATGGTACGGAGTGGCGGGATTCAGGACATTGGGCACAGCACTGTGCCGAGAGCTTTCTGCCTGCATATCAGGCAGGTTGTCGGGTGATGATTCCGATCAACGAGCCGAACCTGGGCGGGGAAGGAGGCGGGGACTCGGAAAGTGACTACATCTGGCTTGGGCAGTGGGGTGTCAACTTCATCAACAGCTTTCGCAGTGAAGCCGGTGCCCGCGGTATGCCAGACGTGATTATCTGTGCACCTTGTCTGTCACCCGGTCATAGAGAGAACGATTTAGGGACCTACGATACTCTATACCAGGGATACTACCGTCACATGGTAGACTTTCTTCGCATGGTGGACATAATAGGCGGCCATTACTACTGGCCAAGGCAAGGCGGATTCCTGGACGACGCCGATGCCTGGGCCTGGTCACGCCGGATTCAGTATGACCAGGAGTATTTCCGCCGACTTGGAATCAACAAGCCCATGGCCGTCACGGAGTTTAACCGTGACGAGGGCGCACAGGGTAATGTCCCGGCGTATATGGAGCAACTGAAACGGTACTACGGCTACTTGGCGGGCCTCTCGGTGGCACAATTCTACTTCATTGCCACCGCGACGGATGCCGGTTTCTACGTCTTCGCCCTTAACCGAATGGCTGGGGCCATGGACATACTTGCGGCGTGGCATCCTGGGTCCTGTGGCGTACAGCCCTGTCAACCCCCCGCGGGGGGCTGTCCGTCGGGTACGCATTGGGACCAAGGTGCCTGTGCCTGTGTGCCAGACACCCCGCAGGGCGGCCCATGGGCGGCGCGGTGGGTGAGCCAATCAAGTGCCCCCACACTTCGGACCGGTGAGGTCGCATCGGCCCAACTGACCTTGAAGAACGTCGGCGACGAGACGTGGTACCGTGACCAAGCACCGGTGGTACGCCTGGGAACGTCCAGCCCACGTGACCGGTCCTCAGCGTTTGCCGGCGGAAGTGGCTGGCTCTCATCCAACCGTATCCGGCTCCCCGTGGACTCGGTAGCCCCACAGCAGACCGTGGTGATAGCCTTCGACTGGACCGTACCGCCCGACCTGGCGCCTGGGGTGTACCATGAGAGCTTTGGGCTTGTAGCCGAGGGTGAGACCTGGTTTCCAAGCCTCAGCGTGAGTTGGGATATAACCATTGTCCCTGGGATCTCCCCACCCATGGGGACCCTCCCCATCCTGCTGTTGAGTGGCCTGGGGGTTGCCGCGGTGGCCGCCGCCGTGCTCATTGGCAGGTCAGGGGGCGAAGCGGAGCCGCCGGCAGGCTATGAGTACGTCGCGCCGCCTACGGAAGAGGCGCCGGCAGGCTATGAGTACGTCGAGGTCGAAGAGGAAGAGTAGGAGAGGCGTCCATGCTGGCCCAATCGTTTCTGTTCCCCTTCCAGGTCGAGATCCCCCCTGCTCATTGGGACGGCGAGCTTGCCGCCGACTTGTTTGCGCCAGAGGGCACCGAGGTTCTGGCGGTGTTCGACGGGCACAGCCAGCCGGCGGACTTTCCACTAGGGGGCTACACGGTAATGCTCACCGCCAGCGATGGCACCGTGGCCTACTATGCCCATCTGTTCCCTAACCGTGTAGCGGGGGCCGTGGCGGCGGGGGCAGTGGTGGGGTACTGCGACAGGTCCGGCAACGCCGCCTCCACTCCGGCGCACGTCCATTTCGCCGTCGGGGAGATAAACGAGAACGGCGGCGGTACGATTCCCATTCCCGACTTCTTTAGTGGTAAAGAGGAGCCGCCGGTTATCATCCCTGAGCCGGCAGAGTCCGGGCTAGCGGCGGCGCTTGCCGGTCTACTGATGCTCGCCGCCGGCGGGGCGGTCTACTTCGCCCAAAAAGGGGGCAGGATATGATGCTCACCGGTCGCACCGTCGCCAGGGGCCAGGCCACGCAGCAGGTCGGGCCGCCAGTCCCCTATGAGATCGTCATACCGAGCAATACCGTGGGGAACCTGGCACAGATGGCAAGTGAGTCGGGACGCTGGCGGGCCACGCTGCAAGAGTATGAGCGTCTGCGTGACGCCAGCAAGCTCCAATCAGAAGTTGTGCGCCGTGCGCGCTTCGGTGACGAAGTGATGGCGGCCCTGTCTGAGTATGTGCGGCTGGGCCTCTACGGTGTCCTGGTGGCGCAGACACCGCCGGGGCAGATAATCGGGCTGGCCTCCTTCTCCTTTATCGGTCCGAAGGACGGCGCAATCAACCTGCAAGTGGTCGACCCCCGCTACTTGCCTGGGAGCCCTGGTACTGCCCAGCTACGGGGCATCGGTACGGCGATGACCGCAGCCATCAGCCGTCAGGTCTTGGCCTCTGGCTCTGACAACCTGTACCTGCATCCTCTTGACCAGGCTGCGGCCCTCTTCTGGTCACATCGGGGCTTTGTTCCCTGTGGGAAGGGTGGCCTGATGTGCATTCGGGGAAGGCTGGGAATTGAACGGCTCATCAACGGCTGTACCATCTCGCCCGATGAGCCCGATCGTGGTGAAGTCATACTGTGCGGGCTGCCCGCCACCGTGCGGGCCTTCTCTATCCCCACTCGTGCGACCCGATAGACCCACATACCGAAGGTGGCCGGCCAACCCCGCCCTTTCCGACCTCTGCACGCCTACATTGACGTGCCCCCCAGCGTGTCGCTGTCCCGCCGCGTGCCCAACACCGACACGCCTTGCGACCTCCCCGCCCTCCGTGTTTTGCCGTGTTGCGGCGCCACGGGCAGGCGGCTTGAAACCCGCTGTATGTCCAGTTTACCACAAAGGCCCTGAACGCGTCGCTCCCCCATGAGGGACCCTCACGGGGGAGCGGTTTATCCTTGCGCATCTTCACGGCTAGCGTGGACGGTTTACCCGCCCATCATCTTCGCCCTGAAATTGACCGCCCACTTCCCAGGATCTCCACCGCGGTACTGTGCCGCAGCAATACCGTTCTGGTATGCCTGGATCACAGAGCCAGACGGAGCGCCACCAAGGAACTCAGCGAGTCCGCGCCCGTAATTCTGAACCATCCGACCCTTTGCGGCGTTGTAGTTTTGCACCGCCGGCGAGCCGGGGCCAGTCTTGCGAGCGTACTTCTCCTGGGCACTTGCCATCGTCGCCAACCTTTTCACCCCCTTTCTGTTCTGGATTATAGCCAGCGCACTATGCGCGTGCTACCGGTGTAAGGTGAGGGGAGCTATCGACCCATCATTTTGTCCCTGTAGCGCGAAGACCACTTGCCAGGGTCGCCGCCCCTGTATTGTCCCGCCGTGTAACCGGCGTCATAGTTGACGACGATTCGCTGCGCCGGCGTCCCCCCTAGAAATCGCTCCATTCCGTCTCGATAATTCACGACTGCCTGCGGTTGTACCTGGCGCCAAGTCTGTACCCCTGGGCTGCCGGGGCCGGTCTTGCGAGCGTACTTCTCTTGGGCCGATGCCAATGTAGCCACGTGGTTCACCCCCTCTCACTCGGTAAAGAATCGCCCCTGACGGTCTAACCAGTCTCGCACGCCCTTCAACTCTTCAACGAGAAGGTCGATAAAGGCGTCGTCATAACTCGAAGCTCGTATAGGACGTGCTTTCTGCGCCGCGGTGCCTCTGGCTCTTTCCAACGCAACTCTAACCAAGGTAGGCGGGTAGCTTTCGGCTTCCAGTTGGAATTGCATGTCGGCCAGGAGCCGTGTAGCTGTAGTAAGTACCTCACCGGTCACTGCCCACAACACCCGTAACTAGGGCGCACCGCCATGGCCGCCAACTCCGCCTTGGCACGGTTCATCCCCTCCAGCACATGATCTCGCTGCAACGCATGGTCAAACTCGTGCAGAAGCGTTGCGAGCGCCTGCTGTTGCAGGCCGCCCCCCATACGTCTGATTCCATCCTCAAAGAGCCAAATGTGACCATGGGGAGACTTCTCATAGCCCGGCCACCTATCCGCCCACAGGCCGAGGTACGTGCATTGCTCGCACCCGCCGGCCCTGGCCTGGTCAGGAGTCGGTCTGTACTGAACCCAAATGGGGATGTAGTAAGCGGCGAAGCGTACCACTTCGTCAGGACTGTGCTTCGCCTCTTCGAGTGCCCATTTCACCGCGGCGTGGAATGCCGGGGAAGGGTTACGGACCACTGAATCTGTCTGTGGCTGTGCCTGCGTCATGGTTGCGTCGCTTTGGCCTCCTTTGCTGCAAGCTCACGGCCAAGGCACGAGAAATAGACCTCCAGCCGCTCCCGTGGGTCCGTCTTTGCGTGTGATTCTGCCGAGCACAGTTTAGCTGCCGTGCTCATGGCTTGCAAGTGTGCCCTCTGCGCCGGCGAAGCCTCACGTTCCACCATGCCAGACTCACAGTAGAGGGCCTGCTGCCCTTCATCGAGGGCGCCTATGATGCCAGGCGAGTAGACCAGGGGCTTATGACCTTCGCCAAGGTCTATTCTGGTACAGGTGGTTGTGCGCGCAAGGCCGGGGTCTACGATAATGCCGGGTGAGCCGCCGATTCCACAGGCCCACTCTTCCAGGGATGTATCTGGCAGTGGTACTTCCGCGATGCACTTCTCGCCAGCCTCCGTGGTGCCAAGTACCGCTGTGGGCCGCACAGGTTGACCATTGGTGTCTGCGATACGGACTTCACCATAGGGGGCGTCGGGGAACTCGCCCTCTGTCTCAAGGAAGGGAAGCGCAAGACCGGCCACTTTCCTGTCGAAAGCGGCGACGGCCTCTTCCATCTCTTCAATCCCCGCAGGGACCGGTGGGGCCATATCGGTCTTGCGCTCACGGAGCATCTTCGCCTGGTAGGGGTCAAGGCGTTCCAGGGCAGCCAGGAACTCAGCGGCGTGCTGCTTCTCTTCGCTCTGGACGTGTTCAAGGACCTGTCTTACTTCGGGGTCGCCAATGGCGTTTATGTGGGCCTGGTACAAGTCGATAGCGTCCAACTCCGCTATGGTGTCCAAGCGGAGTGCCTGAGCCGTTTCCTCTTCGCTCATCTCCCCTGGAGGGAACATGCCGGTATAGGGGTCTGTGAGGCCCATGGCGCACCTACCCTGTCTTGTCTGCCTTTTCGGCTAGGTCTAATACTCTGTCTGCCAACAGCCCGATTGCCTGCATGGCCAGGGGGTTCGTGATGCCAAGGGCTTCATCCCGTAAGCCGGTCTCCAGGGCACGTATCTCACGCTGTATTCCCATGTTCTCCATGCTCGGTGACAAGCGGCGTGCCGCCTTACCAGCCTCAAAGAGACGGTGCAGGGACAGGCCGCGGTAGAGGGAGGCAAGCGAGGGGCGAGAACCTGCCCGCTCCACGTAGAGGCGGGCGCCGGCAAGGAACAGGGCTATTTCACAGTAGGGGCATTCCGAGTCGGTTGGGGTAACGTCTATCACCGTTACACTGGCAGCCCGTGCTTGGTGGGTGGCGTCGGTGCCCCGTCCACGCATGTAGGCACGGACACCTTCGATAACCAAGTCCCGCGCTGTCTGCACCAGAAAGGGTCTAAGGTCCTGCACCACAAGCAGCCCCCCCTATTGACACCCCTACCCTTGCTCCGTATAATGCTAGCAGCCTGGGGTAAGTGTGTCAATGACCTGGGAGCGGATGGCAGGGAGGGTCGCCCCATGGCTGGCGGTAGTATAGCGGAGCGGATGCCACCCGCGGACAGCATTTGGCGCTGCCCCTGTGGCTACCAGGATACATACATAAAGGTACGCAGCCACCGCAAGGGTTACAAGGACCGGCCACAATGCGCCGGCAAGATGCGCCCCCTTGACTCATCTCTCCTTTACACTGAGCTTGCCAGCGAGATCCCCGCTTCACCACAGCCACCGATAAAGAGGCCCAAGGGCTACACCGTGAAAGAGGCCGCGGCCCTGTTGGGTATCAGCCAAAATGCTATGGAGCATCGGGTTTCACGTGGCGCCGTGCCTGCACAGAAAGGGCCGGACGGCCTGAACTATGTGGATGTGGAGGCGTACAGGGCCAAACTCGCAGAACCAAAGTACAGGCCCACGCCCCGTGAGGACGTAGCTCCTGTCGAAACTCTGTACCTGGAGCCACAGCCAGAACCCGAAGAGGCAGAGGACGGTGGGCAGATAGTTGACGATCTACCGTCCCTGAACACCGACGACCCGGAAGAGCTTGCCCGTCGCTTCAACGCTCGCCGGGGCCTAGAACTTGGGGGAGTAACGCTCCTCACCCGTGAACAGATGGGAATAGACGAGCCACCCCCCACTCTTCCCCCTGGCGACTGGACCGCCGATAGTGGCGTCGGTCCCGTTGCCGTCTCTCAGGATAGGTTGTCTATTACCCTGCCGGTACAGGTGCGCATAATGTTCGATTGGGCCATTAGCCAAGGGTGGCACGTGGGTGACGGCAGCCTAAGTGCCTTTGTGGCAGATTGCCTGTTCGATCACTTCAATGGCTGTTGGGGAATGGGTATCTTTGTGGCGCCCTTAGAGGAGGTTGACCATGCCGAACGAGGGCCTGTCGAGCCAAGACCTGCGAGCCAGGGCCGCAGTACAAACGCTCCAGCGGTCGGGCAACGGTCATAAAGAACCCGATCCACTCGACGTAGCTTTCATGCTGCAACGGAAGATGACCGCACAGAAACTTATCGAGCGGTCACTATCCGAAACCAGCGCCGAGGCCATCAAGGCCGAGAACGAGCGGATGAAGGCCGAGATAGAGCAAACCAAGCTCAAGGCCGAGCAGCAGACAGCGCCCCAAGCTGACCACTGGCAGTCCTATATCCTGACGCAGATGGAAAAGCTGCAAGGTGCGCTGACCGACACACAGAAGCAGCTTACCGAGCAGCAGACGGGGGCACTCCAGGAGCGTCTATCTATGCTCGCCACCGAGCTTGAGCGCACACGTCCAGAGCGAAGAGAAGCAGTCAATCCGCTCCTCTCCGCCAAGCAGTCCATCGAAGAGGCAAAGGCCCTGATGGAGTTGCTTGCACCTTCTCAGACCCCGCCGCCCGCTGCGGGGAGCGGGGATCAACACCTGCACGCGTGGACCCTACGTGCACAATTCGACCAGAGGCGATGGGAGGCCGAAAGGGAGGACAAGCACTCTGAGGCCATGGCACGCCTGGAGATGGAGCGAGACCTGAAACATAGCGAGCTTGCCATGAAGGCGGAGCATTACCAGCGTCTCGACCGCTTCTTCAACGACACGGCGCCCAAGCTAATCGAGGTCGGCCAGCGCCTCCTGGACAACTTCGTTACCCCACGGCAGGCGGGTGCGAATACCGCTGCCGCCGCTTCCCAAGTACAGCCGCCAGAGGGGTATGAGAGCGGAGCCTGCGTCCAGTGCGAGAACACCATACTCTACAAACCAGAATGGGGTGAGGTGGTCTGCCAGCGGTGCGGGGCAATATACAAGCTGTCACAGGAGGGGTCTGGACCGGAGCCGGAGCAGGGCACGGAGAGGACATCACCCTTGAGTCGCTGGCACGCTGGCATTGGCCCTTCCATCCCAATAGATGATACGTCTGATGAGGAGGCTACCCTGGGATGAAGCCGGTACGCCTGATTCTGAGGGCCGCCAACCCGAACGCCCCTGCCGTACCGCTCACCGAGGTTGCGGCTATCCTCAACGTCAGTACCGCCGAGTGGACTCCGGCCATGTTGCAGGGCTATATCACCAGCAACCATGTCCCGCGTGAGTGGATTGAGAAGCTGTGTAGCATGATAGACGCCAACCCCACTCTCATTCGGGTAGATAAGTCGGCCTTCTTGTCCGCAGTGGGCACGGCACGTCCAGACCTGTATCCCCATCTGCTTACCGTAGAAGGGGATGCCTGGCTTGAAAGGTGTATGTTGGAGCTTGGAAAGACCTTGTTTGTGACCCCGTTCCTGAGACTGCTTGCAGGGGGATAGGCATGTCGATCATCATTGACCCGAACCCCATACCCATTGACAACGACCCGAACCCCATGGTTGGGCCTCCTGGGGCTCAGATAATCTCCGGCGTTTGCTGGCCGGAATACTTCAACCTTCAGGATGGGCAAGACGTGAACACCACGCAGTGGGACTTCCTCTCGCCCACCTTGGTTGACATAGAGCAAGTCCGCAACATAATGGAGGCGATGCGGCCACAGGCACTACTCCGTAACGAGCTTATCGTGGCCTACTCGCTCTGGAGGGGCACCGAGGGGGAAATCGTAGTGCCAGACCAGATATGCCTCTTCGACTACTGCTGGACTCCCCCGTTCGCCGGTCAAACCGTGCAGTCCATTTACAGCTACCGTCTGTGGGTGCTTTCCATTGACTTCGTTATGTACCCGCAGGCGCAACACATTCGGCCCTTGGCACCCCTGGTGATACTCGCCCTGGTGGCGGCCTTCGCCGTCGCGGTGGTACTCATTGCTGGGATTATGGCCATGCGGAGCGGCACTATAAAGTGGCAAGAGATTGCCGGCTTTAGCCGCGACGTACTGAAAGCCCCCGGCGAGAATATCGCCGCACCGGTAACTGCCTTGGCGTGGCCCTTCGCCGCTATGGGAATAGCCTTGGTTGCGGGTTCCATTATCGTGCCCGTGGCGATGGCCCGTGCTCAGGTGGCTATTCCTGTGGGTGGCGGAAGGGTTGAGCTAGGGGGCGAGCTTGGAAGGGCCGGAGGTGCGCCAGTAGCCAATGCACCGCGGCGAAGGCGATAGGAGGGTGTCTATGTAGCAAGGCAGTGGCAAACCAGACGATGGACGGGCTACCGTATACATCCAAACGAAAGGAGACCTGACAATGTTGAACCTTGCCCGTACAGGAACGAGCGCGGTCCTGGGTGTTGCTAGTGGCGCCCTGGATTCAGGGCTGGTAACGCCCCTGAACCTGGGTGGCACTGTCATCTCATGGGCCACCATCGCGGAGGCCCTGGGGCTGGTAGGCGGCGGAGTGCTGCAACTGGCCATGCCTGACACCATGCCGAGCGTCGGCGATGGCTTGGTTGACGGGGCATTGGCCCTGCTTGCGGCCCGCGGCACTAAGTATGCCGTGGTCAAGCTGAGGCCCGCGGCCGGGAGCTATTTCGGCGCACAGCGCGTCGGGGCCTTGTCTGGCAATGGCTTCGGTGCGCTGAGCGGTGCTCCGCTCTACTCCCGTGGCCAGGTGGGGATTCAATCGCGCGTCCCCAAGCAGACCATCACCTAAACCTAAAACGAAAGGAGGCAAGAGGAAACCATAATGCCTGCTGGAATTAGCGCTAACACTACCAAGTCTTATCTGGTGCCGATTGGCGACCTGTCCCTTGGGGACCGTCAGAAAATGCGTGCTCACTGCGACGACGTGATCGTGGACCTGGCCCTCACCAGGGCAATCAAGCCTGCACCCGAACAACTCATCGTCCGTGACTGCCTGCCGAACACCGACATGGGCGTGGCTGCCCCTGGTGGTGCGGCTTTGGCCGCACAGGAGTCGTGGCTGGTGCCGGCTTTGGCCGCTGTCGCCGCCGAGACTCAGTTTTTCAGCATCGTGGTGCCGGTGGATCGCATTATCGGCTTCTTCGGCTGCGCGCCGGAGACTGTCCCCTACGTCTTCAGCCGACTGCGAATCACCCTGGGCGTCACCTCGCAGCAGGCCCGCGGGGTATTCCAGCTTGAGCAACTGAACGCACGGCTGGAGCCCGTCGGCTACTTCTCTGAGACCGTGGCCTTTGCCAACTCGGAAGTGATCCGAACTATGCTCATGGCCCGTGCCGCGGCGGCCCTGAACACGCAGGTGTTCCCGCTCTACGCACGGACCTGTGAAGCCATCGGCGCAACGGTATCTGCGCCGAGCATCTAGGGTACTGCCATGATGGAAATGGTACGACGTATCTTCAACGCGTTGCTGGGCAGCGTCGGCATCACGGTCGGCACCCTGCCCACCAGCGCAGATGGCGCGGCGGCGGTTGCCATTACCCTCACAGCCGCCGCCGCCTGGACCTTCGGGGCCTGGACACAGATAGTCCTGGCTGCCGGCGTGGCAGGGGATCTCCAGCTTATCGGCCTTACCTTTGAGAACTTCGTGGGTGCCGTAGCACAGGGGGAGGTGGAGATCGGCATGGGCACCGCACCCTTGGGGGCCGCCGTGGCCCGCGTCCAAATAACTTCGGCTTACATTGACCTAACCAATGGGCCACGGCTTCTCGCTGGTAACGGCGTAGTCGCGCGTTACCGCACGTCTACAGGTGTCGCGGACACGGTAGATGTCAAGCTGATCGTCAAGACCGCGAGCTAGCACATGCGGTAACTGGGCCGTGTGTGGGAATCGACATAAACTCATCATGGAGGTAGGAGGTTAAAGATGGGTCTTGCAGCCGAAATCGGACAGGTTTTCCAACAGCTTATCAACGGGGCTGGCGTCCGAATCTACGCCTTTCCCGCCGACGGGGTGTCAATCGCTGTCACCTCTGGTGCTGCCAAGACGTGGACGGATGCCAACAATGCGATTATCGCCGCCAACGCCGACATCGTGGCTACCCCCGGCATGGCGGTAGGCAGCCGAGTCCGGTTGGCCTGGATCTGCGGCAACGCCGCTGCCGCCGCCGTCAACTACTTTACCCGGTGGGGGGACGCGGCCGCAGGCGGTGTGATCTTGGTGACTGAGTGGCTACAAGTGGCAATCAACGCTGAGATCGCCGCCGGTCCCCTGAATGCGATCATGTTGCCCTATTCACCCACCCACACGGTGGCCGCCGGCACGAACGTCTGCGCCGGCGACATGACCGTGGCGGGCGCTCAGGCGATTAGCCTCACCTGTGGTCTGGCGACTGGCTTCGGGACGTAAGGCAAAAGAATGGCGAAGGGACCGGGCAGGCAAATCTTCATCGGCCCTAGCCCGGAGCTAACCAGGCTCCTGGGCTACTGGGGCCATCTTGACCGTCTCTATGGGCTCTTTGGCGAGGCGGCCAAACGGGTCGAGTCTGCCATCGGGCGCCCCATCTGCATCGAACGGTGTGGCGCCTGCTGCCAGGTCAACACGGCCTATGGATATGGGGTAGAGGCCGAGTACGTCGCTTCTTGGCTGCTCGGTCAGCCCCTTATACTTCGCAACCTGCTAGACCGCTGTGAGGCATGGCTGACTCGCCGCGGGCACTACACCTACGGTCGGGGCATCAGCCATGATAATGTCCAACAGCTACAGGCAGAGCTTCAAGGTGCCATAGGGGAGCCATGCCCCTTCCTGGGTGATGACAAACGCTGCCTGATTCACCCGGCACGCCCCTTTGCCTGCCGGGCTTATGGCGTAACTCACCTTCCCAGCCCCACCTGTCCCCGACCCCTGGGCCTGGGAGAACACGCAGGGGGCCGGGCTCTGTGGGATGACTCCGACCCCCGTCTGCCTCTAAGGGCGCTAGTCGAGACTTTCCTGGGACAAGTACAGGAGGTTCGTTTCTCTCGACACGGCTTCCTGCCCACTATGGTCTTCGAGCGACTGGCCGCAAAGAAACTGGCGGGGCTGCTAGACGACATGCGGATACCACTTGTAAAGGTCATGGTGCAGTCCGGGCCGGGCTACATGGTGCTGTGGCAGGAACAGTGGGAAAAGATGTGGTCTGCGCAGGGGGCAGACCGCTCCATCGCGACACAGGTTCCACTAGTAGAGAAGGAGGGTAAGCCGGTAATGGTGGTTGGTAATGTACCTGGGGGTAGGCCATGAGTTGCCTGACCTGTCCAACACCGGTGCCGATCGTGAGCTTGCGAATCGCCAAGCTCACGGCCAGCCTTATTCCCCAAGACAAGCGGTTGAAAGTAATGTACCATGCCCTGGAGTGGTTGGTCACACGGCACGAGGGCCTGACCCTCTACTTGGGGGTGAACGGCAGGAACTACACCAACGACGAAAAGGTTGCCATCTCAAAGGAGTTGGGAACGGTGCAGGTCCTATCCTGCCCATTTCTGGAGGGAGACAACTGCATCCTAGACCGTCTGCCACCTGCTTACACCCTGGCAAACGAGTGCGGTAAGTCACCCTACTTGTGGCTGCCAACGGCCATGGCCAAGCTGGTAGATGAGGATACCTTACGGGAAGTTGTCAACCGGAAGGAGGTGGCAGACGCGAAGGTAGCCATGCTTACTCGCTTCGAGGCGCTATAGTAGGGACCATCCTTGGCCTGACGAACGATAGAAAGGAGGCCAAACCAAATGTCGTACCCACGACCCTACAAGCCTGGACCCATAGAGCCCGTGGCACGTGTGGGAGAAAACGTACTCACGGTGAACCGTGAGCTTTACTCTCTCTACAAGATTGCCTACGTCGAGACGCTGCCCGTCTCTGGACCCTTGGTAATCGACGGTGGAGCCATTGGTGCTGGTGTAACTCTGGCTCCCATCAACACCTCACTCGTCCTGGACATGAACTATGGAGAAATGTCGCAGATACGGGCAAAGGTGCTTGACGACATCTCCGTCAGTATCTACCAGCCCTCCGGTGTGGCACGGCACAATCTCAAAACCCCCGTCGCCACCATCAACGCCTTCACCGCGCTGTACTTCCCTGATGACGAGCCCAGCGAACTCTTCGTCTACGAGGACCAGCGCCCTGTCCTTCTAATCCGCAATCCCCGCACCGTGGCGCTGGTAATGAGCCGGGTCATGTTCTACGGCATTAGATACGCCCTGAGCGGTCCGGGGGGTTCAAGCACTGGCGGTCACATCCTACCGTTCAAGACGTTCCCGAACATTGCTGACGCTGAGCACTGGAAGCGGAGTCCAGAGGGTGAGCCCTACACCGTTATTCCGGTCGGGGCATGGGGGAGGTAAACTATGGTGACACCTATTGGCTTCAAGAAGGGCTTGCGCAGCCCGACGGTAGTACTGTCCGTGGTCGCCGGTGGTGCCGGAACCGCCGTCCTATTCCATGACGTACCGCCGAACCGGAGTGCCAGGATTCGCAAACTGCACATCTACAACCACAACGCGGCAGCCACCGATGTCACCTTCGGGGCCGGTCTTTTGGGTGCCTTCGTCGCGGCTACCGTTCCGGTCCACGTGCTGAACGGGGCAGAGGAAATCATTGAGGAAGAGCAGATTCCCGATGTGGAATACTTTGCCGACATCACCGCATTGTGTTCTGTGGCCGCTGCTGCCCCCAACAACGTCGAGATACAGGCTGAGGTCGAGGAGTTTCTAAGCATCAGCGGATAAGGGGTTAGCCATGCCTATGCGACCTTATGCAGCCCGCCCTGGCGGGGTACTCTTGACCCCGCCACCGACTAACGGCGGTGGGCCGCGGCCTACAGACCTGGGCGACCTGACCGTTTTACAGATTCCCGACCTGCCACTGCCCGGCAGCTCCACCGAGCTTTTCCTGTCCGCACAGGTGATTTTGGCGCAGAACCATCAACACCTGTTGGCGGCGATCGTGCAAGAGCTACGTGAACAGGTACAGAGAGGGTATGTCTATCCCCTTGTGCTCACCGTGGCAAGCCAAGCACCAGACGAGTATGAGTTTGACACGCCGCTTTTCTCGGTCAGTCTCACCAACGATGGGCCGGCGAACATCGAGTATAAGCTGCCCTATAGCGGGCAGGCACAGTGGGTCCAACTGCGGCCCACCGAGGTGATAACCTTCACCTTCATCAAGGGCCTGATTCGCTCACTTGGCGTCAGGCTCACGGCGGCTGGTGGCGCGGCCACTGCCGTTCGGGTAGTGGGTACATATTAAGGGGTGAGACGTGGACAAGTACGCAGCCAACGGCGCAATCAACACCGTAACCGTAGCACCTGGGGATACCGCCCTGGGTATTCTCTGCTCGCCCGTCACCCGCGCCAGGGTGCATCACTTCTATGTCATGGTTGGCGGCACGCCCGTTGCAGACAACGTGCTGCAATGGCTTGTCAGGCGCTTCAATGCGGATGGCACCAGGACCGCCGTCGCCCCGACGCCCCTGGACCCGGCTGCGCCGGCGTCACAACTCGGAGCGGGACAGAACTACACCGTCGAGCCGACTTACACCCTACTGGTGTTCGACCTGGCTGTGCATCAGAGGGGACTATACCAGTGGTGGGCTGCGCCACAGGGAGAGATCGTCTTACCGGCGACCGCCAACAATGGCATCGGAATTACGCCGATTCACGCCAGCTACAACGGGAGCGCCCAAGCGCACATGGAGTGGACGGAGTAGAGAGACAGTAGGCTATGGTAAGCGTGGGTCAGATAATATGGGGGCCAGGTGGACTGCACCACGTCAACCTGAACAGCACCCACGACCTGAACGATGCCGACAACTCGGACGCGGTAACTATTCTCGCGCCCAAGACCGGCACGATCACCCACGTGCGTGTCTCTGTTGCCAGTATCACGGGCGACCCACCGGCCTACAACGTCGGCTTGGTTCTGATGAGCCTTGGCAACCCCACGGTCAACGCCTACGGTGGAAGCCTGCCGGCCAGCTATGACTTCGGCGCCGCGGGCGTGCATAGAATTGCCCTTGCGAACCCTGCCGCCGCCAACCTGGGAGACCTGTTTGCGGTGCGGGTCTGGCCTGGGGGAATAGCACCGGACGCCCTCAACTTCATTCGCCTTTTCACCGGTGTTCGCACCGATGCTCCCCACTTCCGCTGGCGAGACAACAGCTTCTCGGTCATATGGAGCTACTTGCGGGGGATGGTCGGGCCGATGGCCGTCGAGTATGACGACGGCTCTGTATACCCGCCCATCGTCACCAGCACCATTCTCAGCCAGCAGTATGAGACTGCCGGCAACCCCGAAGAGGTTGGCGCTCTGTTCAGCCTTCCCTTCTCTGCCACCTGCATAGGCTGTGTCGGTGGTGAACTGAACGGGGGGCTGGTCTCCTGTGACTGGCGGGCAAGAATCCTCGACCTTGCCAACAACGAATTGACCGCCCTCGCCGTGAACCAATGGGTCTACACCGTGGTCACGGCTGCCCGTGAAATGCTTACCCTCTACTGGCCGGCAATCGACCTGGTAGCCGGTACACAGTACCGGCTCGGTTGGCGAGCCTTGACCGCCGGCGTGGGCGCCGGTAACACCAGCTTTTACTACCCCGTCGAAGCCGCCGCACAGCGGGCCTACTTTCCCTCCGGCGACCTGTGGCAGTGGACACAGCGGAACGCAGGTGCCTTTGTTTGGGTCGAGGACCCCCTGAAAGTGCCCGTATTCGGGCTCATCCTCTCGGAGTTGAGATGACTGCCGTAAACGGCGTGCTGTGGGGACCTATCTCCTGGGGGGTGTGGAACCAGGAGGCAGCCCTGGCCTTGAATAACGCCACCAACCTGATCGCGGTGGGCTTTGTGGCGCCCAAGACCGGCACCATCAACACGATCAAGGTGCGTGTGACCGCCAGCGCCGGCGTGCCCCCCGACTACAACGTGGGCATCACCACACCCGATGCAAATGGGCGCCCGCAGAATGTGCCCTGGCCTGGGTCCGCTTATGAGAGTGTGGACCTGGCAGGGGCCGGTGTGAAGACGATCACACTCGCCAGTCCAGCCGCCGTCACTGTCGGCAACTACGTCCATGCGCAGGTGCGGCCTGGGGGAATAGCACCGGACGGGATCAACAACGTTACCATCATTCGGGATCTGACATTCAGCGGGGCAGATATGCCACCCCGCAACCAGTCATATGCCGGTGCCTTCGACAACCAAGGGGGCATCAACCTGGGCGTCTACTATGACGACGGCACCGTGGCTGTCCCTGGGGTCGCCACCTATGAGGCGACGCCGCGCAGTACCATCCGCCAAGCGACCGCTGTAGACGAGGCTGGCGCCCGCTTTCAGGTGCCGTTCTCAGCCAAGATGGTTGGGGCCGCCCTTTACATGGGGAGTGCCCTGGCTCTGTCTGCGACCTTTTCGATGCGCCTCTATGACCGCAACCAAGCCCTGTTGGAAGCCTGGGCCGGTGACTTCCGTGAGCTTGACGGGGCGTTTCGGTTTATCTACGTGGTGCCCTTCACCGAGCGGACACTGCTGCCCAACACCGACTACTATATCACTGTGCGCGCTACCAACGCACAGGACCTTAACCTCTACCGGATTCCCGTCTTTGGCCTGGCGGACAAGGTATGGTGGCCCAACGGCGCCAACTGGAGTTACGTTGAGACGGCTGCGGCGGCACCGTTTACCGAGACGCCCACGACCTTACCCTATGCCGGACTCTTGCTGTCTGATATTACCCTGGAGGCACAGCCCTTGATTTCGCCAGAGAGGCCCGATTGGGGGACGCCATTCGCACCAGAACTGTATGGCACGCCCGAAGGGAAAAGCCCCCTGCTCTACGCCAGTTTCTTCGGCATACACAGCAGCGAGATTCGGCTTGGGGACCGCCGAGTCTGGCAGACATACGTGAGGAGGTAGACCATGGCAGACCAAGGTTACTACATCAAGAAGGGTCAGACGACACCACTCATAGTGGCAGGCTTAATGGGTGTAGGCGGTGTTGTGCTGATCGTCTACGCCATCGCGAAGGGTGGTGGTGCTCCGCGGCCTCCCACAAACCCCCTGGAACCTGGGGAGGCCATGGGCGAGCCTTCAACCCCAACCCTGGAGCTAGAGGGGCAGATTAGCATAAGGCGGGGGGATCGGTTTGCAGTGCTGGCACCGACTGTCCCTTACCGTGGTTCGGGCCGGGATACCTACTCCCAATTCAGCATCAAGCAACAGCAAGGTGGGCAATGGGTGACGGTGTACGCCTCTGGCGTCGCCGGCGTGCATGTTGGCCCGTCCCCGTCGCTGGCGTCCTGGGATCTGGTCAGTCCTGACCAGCCACAGCCCACGGGCTGCCCTGGCCAAAGCTTGTGTGCCTTTCCATTCCCCGGTGTGGGGCCTAACCCCATCTGTGGCGCACCCGCACAGCAGGGTGTCGCCTCTGCCTACGTGGAGGTCTTTGAGAGAAAGTACGCCCAAGACGCGGACGGGTTTGCCTCACCGACTTGTAACGGTCGCATCCCTGTGAGCGTGAGGATGTGGCCGAACAAGTTTATCTTTACGTAATAGAGGGGGCCGAGACATGACGGTAGAACTGCCGGACATTGGGCAGCTTATCCGCACGTACTTCCCCGAAGGCGCCTGGGGGGACGCCGACTGCATCATGCGGAATGAATGTCCCCCCACGTCACAAGCCTACCCCGCCGGCTGCGTGCGAGAGATAGGTCGGTACTTCTGCAACGGCGTCGAACTGATGGCGCGGGCCTGGGGACCCTTCGGCCTGCTAGACGCCTGTTGGGACCCCGCAGTACAGCCCGATAGCCCGTTCACCCCTGACCAGTGGGCTCGTGTACTCGACCCCAACTATAACGTCTGGATGGCAAGCCGGATATGGTCTCAGTACGGTTGGACGGTCTGGACAACCTTCAACCAATGTGGGATCGTTGGCGTGAATCCGGGGGGTGACATTCCGCACCCCGAAGGTCCCGTGCCTGAGCTATCTGGCGTGGTCCCCATCGGAACCATGGCGGGAACTGCAACCCTCTTCCTTGGTGCGGCGGCGCTTGGGATTGGCGCCCTACTCTACCTGGCCGTGAAAGGCAGCCCATAATGCCCGACGTGACCCCAACCACGGACATCACCGATCGCACCATCAGCAACGAGGGTGTGAGGGCCATTCTGGCCGGCACCCCCATGGCTCCCTACCTGGACAACTTTATGTTGCGAGCGGGCCAGTACGGCATCGATCCCAATTGGGCGCTGTCGTACATACGGTGGGAAAACTTGTTCGGCACGGCTAACGCCTTTTCCATGGCCCACAACAACATATGGGACATTCTCTGTATAAAGGCCAACCCACCCTACTGTCGTACTCCCCGCAATTGGGGAGCCTCAGACTGTAACGACCCTGGCAACGGGTACTGCTATGCCGTGTACCCGTCGATGGACGTGGGGTTAGAAGCTGGCTTTCGCCTCTGGCAATACTACGTCACCCAAGGCTGGCGTACCTGGGAGACTAGCCTGGCTATCGCTCTTTGCGGGAGCCTTGACTGTAAAGATGGTCCTTGGGTGCAAGGGGTGATTGCGACGGGTGCCGAGAATGCTGCACAATGGCCCTACACGGCACACCCGCCGCAGCCACCGCCTACACCGGCTGTGTCGGTTGCACCCCTGATACTGATGGGTGCATTACTACTTATCGCCGGCTCTGCGGTGCTGTTGCAGGGTCTAACGGCTCAGAGCAAAGCGGTAGCCTGAGTATTCGAGGGGGGGGGTCCAATGTACGATCAAGACGAACTGGAAAGGGCGGAGCCCATCGTCTATGGCTCTGATGGGGCATTCTTGCCGATTGCGGGGGTCAATTATGGGGGTGGCGGGCGCTTCCGGTCGCCTTATCCTGTACCCTGCTATCCCGACTGCCGCCCTGACGCTCGTGGCGACTACGCCTCTGCCTGTGCGGCGGCGAAGTCAACGCTCTGCCAACTGAGCGGTGGAGATCCGCAGTGGTGCAACGCCAGTTGCCCCACCATACAGACCAAGGTCTGTACCGACTGCACGGTGTTTGTGGGGAATGACCCCATTCGGCTTGCCCTCTGCTGTACGGCCAACTGTCCGGCGCCCCAAGCGCAGTGGGCAGACCCGGTAACGGGGCAATGCGGTTCTACACCGCCAGGAGGTGGGGGCGGCGACAACACCAGCCTGATTATCGGCCTGGTGGGCATCGCAGCCGTGGCCGGCGTGGCCATTGCCATCGCACAGTCAAGCCGGAAGAAGAAGGTGCTGGTGCCTATGCAGCGCAGGGCCGCGGGTCTCTACTACAGGTAAGAGGGGGCTGCTATGCTTGATGTCGAAGAGTATGGGGCAGGCTACGACGCCCGCGGGCAGGTGTCCGCAATCCCCCCTGCCTACCTGACCAAGTTTCAGGCCCTCAAGTTTCGGCGTGGTATCCCTGTGTCCTGGATTGCCGCCGTGTGTAGCCGGAGCGGGTATAGCCCCACCTTCCAGACAACCAACATACGCCAATGCGCAGGGACGAACATCATCACCACGACGGTTCGCCAGTTTGGGCTCGCTGGCATATGGGGCGACATTCCCGAATTGGAGATGGACGCCAACCGGTGTGGGGCCGGTTGGGCCACTAAGCAGCCATGGATCTCCTGTACAACCCTAGACTGCGGCTGCTACATAGGGACGACGTTCTTCACGCAGGGCCTCATTGGTTTGTATATGGACGTGGACAAGAATCTGGAGCTTGCCACCGACATACTGCTCTCTCAGGCGGAGATTGTTCGGAACGTCTGTGGCCGTGTGACCAATGCCCTCTTCTACCGGTGGATGTTGGGCTGTCGCTTGGCTCCTGAGTGCCAGATTCTCAATCTGCCCCCCATCTTTACCGAGGAACCGGACACCCTGTTGCAGTTGCAGTGGGCCTTAGCCGATGAGCTTGGCGAAGAGCGAATACCGGGACCAGCGGGGCCGCCAGGACCGCCAGGGCCAGCCGGTCCGGGGGCTGGTTGGCTTATCGCCGGTGCCCTGGGGCTTCTTGGCTTACTTGGGTTGGTGGGTCTGGCAGGGAAAGGGGAGCAGGGACAGGCGAAGGCCGCGCAAGCACGCCGCAAGAGAGCCGAAGCGAACCGCCTGCGGATGCAAGCCGCCAGTGAGCGGGTGAAGGGCAACCCGGCCAAAGCCGCACAGATGGAAAGCCGGGCAACTCAGCTTGACGCCGAAGCGACACGGCTGGAGCAAGAGGCACTCAGGGAGAGTGCAAAGGCTTACGAGCGACGGAGATAACCCGATGCCACTGCATTCGTGTGGAAGCGACGACCCAGGCCGGCAAGCACAGGCGCAAGCCTGCATTTGGGAACTCCTGAATAGCCAAGGCTACTATACCTTGCCTGTGCCGGATCCGTTGTTGACCGAGGCGGTAACACGCTGCTTTTGCCGACTGGAGTGCCTTGATCCTGACCAGTGCGCCGGATACCAGTACGGCGAACCGTACTGGTGGACCGGTCTGGCCGCAGTGGCGGCTTTCCTGGCCGTCACCGCAGTTGCACAGGGTAGACAGCGTTATAGGAGGGGGTAGACCATGCCCTACAACTTTCGGGGCCAGGACCCCGGCAAGACCGCACGGGGACTAACCGGCTTGGCCCTTGGGGTCGGCACCGGCCTGCTGGGCGACGGTGTACCGTTCCTGGGCCTAGTGGCCGGCGGGCTCATGCAGGTGGTACAGCCGGGACAGGCGATCGGTACGTCTTGGGAACACGTAAACGATGGAGTAGTAGATGGGAGTGCTGCCCTGCTCGCCAGATTCATCGCTCGTTCTGCGCTTACCCCTAGAACCATAACCCCGGTGATGCCCTCTGTGGGGAGTTGCCGGGGATGTGCCCAAGGACAAACGCTAGACGATAGTAACGCACTCGCAGGTTGAAAGGAGAGGTGACTCTATGGAGAGGATACGCAAGGACGAGAAGATTGGCTTGGCCGTCGTTGGTGTTGGTACGGTCCTGGTACTAGGCATCATTCTGGCCACACAGCAGCCGGGGATTCCACCGGTCGAGGTCGGCCAGGTGAGTGCGCTCACGGCCAGCCTCACTATCACTTAAAGGAGGTTTATGTCATGCCAAACATCGTAGCAACGCCAGGCAAGACCCTTTGCGTCAATATCAGCTTCCAGCACCGAGGTGGACCTGGACGGATCTATATCCGTCTGAACACGGCGGGGTACGCTCCCGGTTGTGATGGGTACCGCCCGGACGCAACCGAGGACAACTATGTCGATGTGGGGCTGGACACCAACTGGAAGACCTATACAAAGTCCATATGCTCCCCGGTCACCGCGGCATGGTTTCCCTGCGACAATCTGAAGGTCTGGGTGGCTCTCATTACGGCTCCCGGCTGTATTGCTGGGGCACAGTCTCGTGGTATCTCAGGACAGGCAATGTGGGATGCGTGCTGTTGGGGGATAGTACCGCTTGCAGTGCCAGCCGATCCTTATTGGTTGCAGGTGAAAACCGGCACTATACAGGGCTTCGCACCGTCCATGTCGGTTTAGGGGTCATATTATGACCTGCCCTATGGAGTGGCTGCCCAACCTGGATGCCGACGTGCGGCAGTGCGCCGAGCAGTATGCGTCCTGGTATCTGGAACGGCGCTGGCTGCCCGAAGACTTCCACCAGACCCTTTGCATGTTGGCGGCGATGGACTGCCAGGTGCACAAGGCAAGTGGGAGCACAAACGGCCTGCCCCCCGCCAACGGTGGGGGTAGCGCAGACATTGGACTCATACTCGGTCTTGCTGCCGCTGTTGCTGTAGGCGTGGGCGTTGTAGTCCTGGCACAGCGATCGGAGCGGGGAGGGTAGCTATGGCCGGTGAGACGGTCATTCTGGCCTATGACATAACCACAACTCCACCGACGCCTCACTTGATCGTCTGCGATGCCACCGGGCGCATCATTGTGGGCGGCGTGGGTCCCTTCGACCTGGGCTTCATCCGGGGCGTGGCACCTACCGTCCCTGGCTTTCTGGACATTCTCGCCGCCGATGGCAGTATTATCGCCCTGGGTGCCCTGGGCGATCCCGTCGTTGCGGCTGGCGCCGCCGGTAGCATCTCCGCCAAGTTCCGGCGGGCCACGCAGGGGCTAGAGGACCTGAAAACCCTCATTCAGCTTGCCGACGGCAACATTATCACCCTTGGGGCCATAGCCGACCTTATGGTAGCCGCCGGGGCCGCAGGTACGGTCTCCGCCAAACTGCGGCGACTTACACAAGGGGTCGAGGACCTGAAAACCGCCGGCCCCATGGGCACGGGGACAGTCACAGCCACCACTCACGCCGCGGTCAACGTCAACGGCGATACCCTGGTGCTCGCCGCCAACGCCAACCGCAAGTACGCTGCTTTCCTCAACGACGACGCCGACACGCCTATCTATTTGGAGTACGACGGTGCCGCAGCCGTCGCCCACACCGGCATTCGGCTGAATCCCGCCGGCGGCTCGTTCCAACTCTCCCAACTCTACGGGAATCTTACCGCGGTCGCCGTGCGTGCCAATCACGCCGGCGGCGCCGTCAACAAGGTACTACTGGTCACGGAGTCGATCTAATGGCCCTGGACAACCCCGGCACGGTTCTCCCCCCCTACTATGGCGACGGTAGAGACGGCGCCATAGCGGCCTGGGATGGCACGGACAAACAGGCCACCACGGTTGCCACCACGGGTGTGGTCGCCGCTGCACACAACCGAATCCTTAAGGCCACAGGTACGGTCACGCTGAGCCATGTCGTGACCGTCGGCAAGCAAGACGGTCAGGTGCGAGGCAGTTTCCCCACGCCCCATGGCAGCCAAGGGATTCCCCTGGGCGCCATTCTGGCGGCCCTTTGCAGCAAGGGGATTCCATTACCCATCCGGCCAGGTGGGGATACTGTCGCCCTTTGCGGTGGGATACTCCACATAATCTCCAAAGGGACCGTCAACATCAACGCTGCAATCAACGCCCTAGCGACGAATGCCGCCAACGAGGGCGGTGGCAGTGGCGGACTCGTGATCGTGATTGCCGACACCATCGCCGGCGCCGCAGCTATAGATGTTTCGGGTGCAGATGGGGGCGCCACGGCGGCGGCCAGAGGTGGCGCCGGTAGCTACTCCGGGGAGCCGGGCGGCCACGCTGGAATCGGTGGCTCTGGCGGCGGCGCAGGTTACAATGGGGCAGTCCGGTCCGCGAAGGGGGACGGCTATATGCCTGGGGGCCAGGGCGGAACGGCGGCCAACGCGGGTGGGGGCGGTGGAAGTGGCGGCTCCCTGGACCTGAACGGCACCGACAACGATTTGACCAATAACGGTGCCGATGGGGCTGCCAGGATTAGAGAGCCCTGGGGGTCAAATCCTATCAGTCTTGTCGCGGCCACCGCGGGCGGCGCCGCAAGTGGGGCCGGCGGGCTGGGGGGCGCCGATGGCGGAGGGGGCGGCGGGGGATCGTTTGGCACAACCCCCACCGTAGGCGGCGCCGGTGGCAACGGTGGTGATTGTGGCTCTGGCGGTGGTGGGGGTGGCGGGTCTACTTCCAATCTCGCCGGCGACGGGGGTAACGGTGCTGCCGGAAATTGGCGGATCTACGTGCCCAGCTCGACCTCCGGTTATGCGGGTCGCCCCGGAGGGCAAGGCGGTGGCGGCGGCGGCGGGGGCGGAAGGTGCTACGGCGGCGCCCCGGTCCATGGCGCAGGGGGCACTGGTGGCGTGGCAGCCGTCGGCGCCGTGGTTATGATCGCCGGACAGGGGACCGGTGCAGGTGGGCTAGGTGGTGCAGGCGTAGACGGCGCAGTCGGTACGGCAGGCGGCGGCGGAGTAGGCGGCAATGGCGGCACTGGTGGAAACGGCGGCGGGGCTGCGGGCCTGGTGTTGCTTATAGCCCGCACGGCGATCACCTATAACGGCGTGGTCACGGGCCGGCTCGTCAAGTACGTCGGTCCCGATGTGCTTGACTTCCTGCGTGGTCTCGCTCTGGCGGCATGAGGTACAGCGTAAGACGGCCCGGAGGCTACTTCCAAGAGGTCCTACCCCATGGGCAGGTCCGAGAGGGCGATACTCTCGCCTGCGTTCACTGCGGGCGGGTATGGGAAGTACAGCCAGGCTCCGGTCACAAGCGGGGCTGGTGTTCCCTCTGTGGGGGGCCGACCTGTGGTAGTCCTGAGTGCTCATCTGGCTGCAAGCCCCTTGAGCGCCGCCTAGAAGCGGCGGAACGGCGTGCCGCTCTTTGGTCTCAGATGGAGCGGGCATGGCAATAGCGCCCGTAGACTTCGCTATTCTCTCCCTGGCCGTGTGGCGAGTCGCACACATGCTGGCTCGTGAGGACGGCCCTTTCGACGTGTTCTGTCGGTTGCGCCTGGCCATGGGCGCCGTCAAAAGCATCAATGGCTTCTGGACTGCCGATGCCCCATGGGGCAAGCTCTGGATCTGCCCTCTCTGCCTTTCCGTGTGGCTTGCCGCCCTCTTTCTCCTGGCATACTGGTTGACCCCCTGGCTTTGGTGGGCTATCCTCTTGCTGGCCGTCTCTGGCGCCGCCTGCATTCTGGAATTGCTCACCGCGCGCAAATGACCCCCCATGATGCCCTGGCCCGTCTAAGCTCCTATATGGGCAGCCGATATTCTGCCCACACCAAAGACGCCTATCTGCGGCAAGCGGCCCTCTTTCTCCGTACCTGCGGCCTCCGATCGGAGTACACCCGCAACCTGGTGCTAGCCTATGTCGATGCCATGGTGCGCCATGGTTACACCCGCCAGACGATAGACGTGTACCTGGCCGGCGCGCGTGCCCTCTTCCGTGCGAACAATTGGACCTGGCCCTTGGTGGGGCGAGAGTTGCATATCGGGATACCGGAAAGTGAGAATCAGGGGCCGGTCTTCGAGGTGGGCGAGGTGGCGGCTTTGGTAGCGGGGGCCAAACGGGATGGGGGGCGACTTGGAGCCACAATCGCCCTTTCAACGCTGTGGGGGCTGCGCAACACCGAGATTGCGACCGTTCTCTCCCAGGGCCTCAACGGTCACACCCTGAAAGTGCAGACCGCCAAGATAGGCCGGACACGGGAACACATCATACCGGCGAGGATCGCCCCGCTACTCACCTTCGAGGGGCACACCATTGGGCGCTTTGGGGTCCATAAGGTATTCGAGCGGGCCATGGCGAGGTACTGTCGGGAGCCTAGAACCCGTGAGGGCTGGCACGCCGTTCGGCGGAGCCTGATAACCGCCTTGGTGAATGCGGGGCTCGACCGCTACATCCTGTCGAAATGGGTGGGATGGAAGGTACCGGAAACGGCCTTCGAGTATTTCCGGCCCGCCCCCAAGACCCTAGATGAGAAGGTGTATGCCGTACACCCGTACTTACCCCTCTGGCTGAGTGAAGAGGGGTAGGCGCTTCACCTTATCCCACGTCGCCTCATAGGCACCTATCGCCTCTGCGCCGGCCAGGAACCCGCCCATAAACCATTCTAGGAGCCCTTGCAGTGTTCCCACTTGTCCAAGGGCCAGGCCGATAACCGGTCCGAGGATGACACCGAGCACGATGGCGCCTAGCGGGATGTAAACCTTGTGGGCATCAAGAAGCGGGACCGCCAACTTGACGACCTGGATTGCCACCATGATAAACAGGGCAAGCTCGCTAACCGTCTGAAACTGGCTTAGGTCGATCATTCTGATTGCTATTCCCCCCTCCATTTTTCGCCTCTCCACCGTTCCGCCGGCCAAACCGGCTGGCTTGAGAATATCCGATAGCCGTAAGCCCGGCTAGTATGCCTCCAATCACCCAAGCGGTGAGATGGCGGGGACTGGTTAGCGCTTCCGTCGAGTACCCTATCGCCACCGACAAGAGGATGCCCAGGATGACCGCAATGTAGGGCACTCTGGTTTCGGTGAGCTTTCCCCCGCCGGGCGGGCAGAAGACCGTCAAGATAACGGCGATGAGGACGGCCAGACCCGCAACCGTCGCGAACTGCGTTAGGTCTACCATTGGTCTACCCCCATTATAGCCCTGTTAGCCCTGTCTGGCTAGCGCTTCCTATCCCCCCCGTTTCCTCTCCCCCAGGCCGGCGGCCACTGGCCGTTGGGCAGCACTATAGCACGGGCGCCAGCGGTTGCCAATAGGCAAACATCGCCATTTCACATTATCATAATAATGTGGAAATGCTTAGGCATTTTGCTTTTGTTTTGTTTTGATTTTTTTTGTTTGCATAAGGGCTAGTGCCATTGGCGCATATTCGATGAAGCTCATGTGCTATATCGTCATGCGCCAATGATGGCCGATGCCTTGCACCAAAGGCAAGGCACCTTGCCCACAGCCTTGCCACAGCCGCGCCATATGCGCTCGCCTTGCCACAGCCGCGCCATATGCGCTCGCCTTGCCACAGCCGCGCCATATGCGCTCGCCTTGCCACAGCCGCGCCGATGCGTCCACCTTGCCACAGACGCGCCAGTCTTGCGTCTGTGGGCAATTCTAGGCAATTCTAGAAACTGGCGGGCAAAACGTGTATTTCCACTTGACAACGCTACTCATATTAAGTAGAATATGGGCAATGGCGGTAAACGGCGGCAAGGCAAAGCGAAGCAAGGAAAGCAAAGAAAGGGAAACGGAAATGTCTGGCTGTGTGGAAGAACGCGAGATCATTATGACGCTCAGCACCAAGGACCGCGACGATACCGTGTTTACGACGATTGACTTTGGCAAGGTTTACTACTGGAAGGATGCCATCTACACGGGCCCGGCGCATGGATGGACACACCCGGTTCAACACGTCCAATTGTTCGATGTGGCATGGATTGACAGTAGGGAACAGTACACACACGGCGCCTTACAGACACCGGACGTTAATCTGAGTGGCCGGGATGCTCTGGCCGCGGGCAAAGAGATCATCCGGCTGGAAGCGGCCCTAGACAAGCTGGCCGATAGGCTAGGCACCGCGCAAGATGTAGCAGACAACTTGGGACGCCTAGCAAGCATCCTAAAGATTGAACACGTGGGAATCCCGGTTGATGGTTCATGGTGCATGGGCGGAACACGTTATGACATTCTCACCGTCCGCGAAGCGTGTCACAAGATCCGGGCCCATATGCAAGAAAGGCGCAAGCCGGCTGAGTCTACCGCGGCTTGACTAACACGGCCGGGCAAGGTGGGCGCCTTGCCCGGCCGCAGATGGTCAGATGCGACTGTGACCATCTGCGACCGGAGACGGCCAGTAAAGCGAAAGGATAGGGCAAGTGGAAATAGCGTATGCGATTCGTGACTTCACAGACACCGTACTTATGGGAATCGGGCAAGCGGTTTTGCTGGCAATGCTGGCCGGGCTGGTGATAACCATGTTGCGGTCACGCGGTCTATAGCAGGAAAGCGAGAGAGAAAGGAAAAGGACGGTGGCACCTTACAAGCGAAACTGGAAGACTCAGAACGACGGGCAAAGCGAATACAAGCCGGCGCATACACCGGAAGCCGCGGGAATGCCGAAATGGGCAGAACTGCTAGAGAAAGCGGTCACAGAGCCGGGGCGTCTAAGTGAGATGTACAGCGCATTTCACAACTATAGTTTTGGGAATCAGATGCTAGCGGCGTTTCAATGCCAAGGTCGCGGACTCCCGTTGGGGCCGATTGCCACATTCCCCGCGTGGAAGTCCAAGGGACGTTTCGTGAAGAAG
>Ga0307377_10000851_pt1 | contig 40485 bp, 28 predicted proteins | sample TR3MG_FD_202535 | JGI IMG/M metagenome (GOLD analysis project Ga0307377, IMG submission 202535) | Soil microbial communities from Risofladan, Vaasa, Finland - TR-3 | ecosystem: Environmental > Terrestrial > Soil > Coastal area > Acid sulfate soil | place: Finland: Risofladan, Vaasa | collected...
TTGGCGCACCGCCGCACCGACGTTATCTGGCGTCAGCCCGCCCGAGAGTATGACCGGCCGGGCCAGATCGCGCGGGATCAGCTTCCAATCGAAGGCGCCCCCGGTGCCGCCGTAAAGCTGCTCATGGTAGGCGTCCAACAGCCAGCCCTGCGCCGCGAAATAAGGCGACAGATATTGTACCAAATCGCCATCCGGCCGGACCCGTGCGGCCTTGATGTAAGGCAGGGCGAACGCGCCGCAGAAATCGGGCGCTTCGTCGCCGTGAAATTGCAGCAGGTTGAGAGAACAATGACGCAGCACCGACTCGACCTGTTCCCGCAGCGGATCGACGAACAGGCCTACTATGGTTACAAAGGGCGGAATCGCAGCGGCGATCGCGCGCGCTTGATCGAGGCTCACATTGCGCGGGCTGGACGCATAGAACACCAGGCCGATCGCGTCTGCGCCCGACTCTACCGCCACGCGCGCATCCTCGACCCGAGTGATGCCGCATATCTTGATGCGCGTCCTCACGCCAGCACCTGCTCCGGGAAAACGAGACGGCTGGGTTCGAAAGCGGGCAGTTTCCATCCGGGCGCGTATTCCACGCCCGCAAGATACAGCCCGTCGGCGGAAAACGTCGGTGCCGCCAAACGGCGATCACGGCTCGCAAGTACCTGGGCCAGCCATTCCGGGGGATATCTTCCTTTGCCCACGTAGACCAGACAGCCGATGATATTGCGCACCATGTGATGCAGGAACCCATTGGCGGTGAACTCGAAACTGAGATAAGCCCCGCGCCGCTCCAAAGTGCAACTGCGCAGCGTGCGCACCGGGCTTTTCGCCTGGCACTCGCTCGAGCGAAAGGCGCTGAAATCGTGTTCGCCCGCGAGACAGGCCAGCGCCGCGCGCATCGCGTTCATATCGAGCGGCAGATGGAACCAGCCCACGCGGCCGTGGTGCAGCGCCGGCCGCACCGTATGGTTATAGAGCAGGTAGCGATAGCTGCGCGATATGGCCGAGTAACGTGCGTGGAAATCATCGGCCACCCGCGCCGCCCATTGCACTGCCACCGCCTGCGCGAGCAGCGTGTTCACGCCGCGCACCCAGGCCGATTCGGGACGCGCTGCGGCGGTCTCGAAATGCGCAACTTGAGCCAAGGCGTGCACACCGGCGTCGGTGCGGCCAGCTGCCGCAAGACGCACCGCCCCCCCGGCAATGGACGCGAGCGCGCGCTCCAGGTGATCCTGAACGGTATCGCCGGAAGGCTGCGACTGCCAACCGCGGAAACCGCTGCCGTCGTATTCAATGCCGATTGCGATTCTCATCGTTGCGCACAAACAAAAAACCCCGGGGCGGGCCCGGGGTCGGTTAAGTTCTCGGCAGAATTAGCCCAGGGCGGTGATCATAGTCTGCGCTTGTTCCTGCTGAGCCGCGTCGCCTTCCTTCAGCACCTCGTCGAGCAGTTCGCGCGCCCCGTCCTTGTCGCCCATCTCCTGGTAAGCTTTGGCCAAATCGAGCTTGGTCGCCACTTCCTGCCAGTGCGCGTCTGGCGCGGGAGTGGCCTCGCCTGGCGAGCCTAGGTCCAGGCTGATGGCTGAGAGGTCCAATGGCGCCGACGGCGCTTCTTCCTTCTGGGGCGGAAGATCCAGATTAAAATCGAAGTCGATACCCCCGCCCTCGGCAACGGCGGCCTCCGGCGCGCCTGGCGCCGCCGCTGGTGCTGCCGGTTCCGTTTCCGGCGGCGAAACCACAGGCTCAGCCGATGGCACCGCAGCGACTGCGCCAGGCAAATCAAAATCGAAATCTATGGAGGCAGCTGTATCGGCTGGCGCCTCAACGACCGTGGCTTGTTGTTCGGCCGGAGCAGCCTCGGCTTTTTTCTCCTCGCCGCCCAGATCCAGATCGAAATCGAAATCGGCAGTGGCGTCAGCCGCCTTGGCGGCGCCGCCTGGCGGAGCAGCTTTCGGCTTAGGCACTACGCCCGGCATAGTTTCGCCGCCCAGGTCAAAATCCAGTCCCGGCGGCGCTTCAGGCGCACCGCCCGCGTCCAGTACCAGATCGGGCACGACTGCCGCTGGGGAAGCACCTTGCGTGTCGGTTACAGCTTGAACCGCACTGGTGTCAGCCTTGCCGCTATAGAGAGGATTTTCCGGATCGATCTGCGCGCCCAACGCAAGCGCTTTTTCCCAATCCGCGCCCTCGCCGTTGGTCGCCGCGTGGATTTCAGCCGCGACAGCCTCGAATGCCTTCGCATCCTTGCGGTTGGCATAGATTTCCAGCAATTTGACGCGAATCGGCTGACGCGACGGATCCTTGGCCAAGGCCTCCTTGAGTATCTCCTCGGCCTGCGTATCCCGGCCATAGGCCATGTAAACATCGGCTTCTGCGATGGGATCGACTTCGGTTTCGTCGGTCGCCGCCGCGGTGGCGCTCGGACTCAAAGCGCCCTGAATTTCGCCTTCGCCGGTGACGGGCTCGGCACCGCCGGCGGTGCCGAACACCGAGTCGGTCGCCAGGCCGGGCGCGCCGATTACGCTGCTTTCCATAATTTGCAGGGCTTTCTTGCGCCGCCACGCGTAATAGCCATAGCCTGCGAACAGAAGCAACAGGAATCCCCCGCCACCGTAGAGCGCTAGCTCGTTGCCGAGGATTTCGTCCAACAGGCTCGGCTCAGGCACCGGCGCTGGCGCGACCACCTTGTGCGGCGCTTTGGCCACCGGGACCTTGTGCGGGGCTTTGGGCGCGGCGATTTTGGGCGAAGCGGCCTTGGGTACAGGGGCTTGGGGCGCAGCACCCTCGGCTTTCCCGGGCGCGGGCGTCTTGGCGGATTCGACCGCCTTGACCGCTGCGGGACCGGCTGCCTGCTGCTGCAACTGCGCGCCGGCTTCGCTCTTTAGCTCAAGCAGCTTCTGCATATCCTGCACATTCTTCTCGAGCATGGCGATGCGCTCGTTCGCCTCCTTCAGCGCACCTTCCTTGGCGATCAGGTCTTCCTGCAGCGCCTGCCTGCTGCGCAGTGCGCCTGCCTTGCCCGGTACCTCAGCCTTGGAAACCTTGAGCTGGTCCTTTACGCTCTGGGCCGGCGCCGGCTTTTCTTCGCCCATGGCGGTAATCTTGCCGCTCGCACTTTGGCGCCGCCGTTCCGTGCGCGCCGGCGCAGCAGCCACAGCAGCAGCCAATCTGCGTCTGTATGCGTTGAAATCGGCGGCCTGCGCCGATACCATGCGTATGGCCTCATGCTGGTCGACCGCGGCCGCGGTCTGCATGTCGGGAATGTTGAGAATTTTTCCGGCACGCATGCGGTTGATGTTGCTGCCATCGAATGCGTCCGTGTTGCTGCGATACAAGGCGATCAGCATTTGCTGCAGGCTGACGTTGCCGGATCTGTTAGCGTTGGCAATCTTGGTTAGGGTATCGCCCCGCTTCACGAGATAAGTCGTGGTCGCCTTGGGCGCGGACTTGGTGGCGGGCGCCCTTGATGCCGCCGGTCCGGGCGCCGCAACGGCGGCTGGGCGCTCGACGGCCGGGGTGCGAACCTCAGCTGGAACTTGCTTGGGCATTTCCACCGACTTGATCCCGGGCGCTGCCGTCGACGGTGCGGCTATCGCGGCTGCGGCTTGCGGCTCCTTGTAACCGGGCGGATCGAGCAGGAACGTGTACTCGCGCACCAAGCGGCTGGTTTTCGAGTCGAGCTCCACCAACATGTCGAGGAACGGCTCGTTAATTGGCTGCGTTGAACTCAGTGTTACGACATATTGACCTTCGCCGCGCTGTTCGATATTGAATTTGATCGTAAGCAGCGCACCGGCGTACTCGATATTGGCTTGCCGAAATGCGTCTGGAGGCGGCAGATGCACACTGAGGTTGTCTGCTTCGTCCTTTTGCACGGCGAGCAGTTCGATCTCAGCCTTTAACGGCTGTCCCAAGCCGGAAAATACAGTCAGCTTACCCAGCCCAGCGGCGACCGCCAGCGATGGCAGCAGCAAAAATGCCAGAGCTACGGCGCTTGCTTTTATGACTGATTTACCCACCTTCCACCCCTGAACGTATTTTTGTGGATTAACTAAATTAACATCATAGCCTTAGCCTTGCAAGCTAATCTTTCTTGTCATGAAAGCGGCTCAAGGCGGATATTTTTCAACCAAAATCCAGTGCCCAGCTAGACTTTTGCCTCTGCGTTGGCGTTTGCCGCCGACGCCTTCGGCGCCTCGGCAGCAGCGTCCTCGGTCAGCAGGACGCGCAGCATGCGGCGCAAAGGCTCCGCCGCGCCCCACAACAGCTGATCGCCGACCGTAAACGCGGACAGGTACTTCCCGCCCATATTGAGCTTGCGCAACCGGCCTACGGGCACGCTCAGGCTGCCGGTCACTGCGGCGGGCGTAAGCTCGCGCATGCTTGCCGCGCGCGTGTTCGGGATCACCTTCACCCAATCGTTGGCTGAGGCGAGAATGGCCTCGATCTCGGCGAGCGGCAGGTCTCGCGTCAGCTTGATCGTGAGCGCCTGGCTATGGCAGCGCATGGCGCCTATGCGCACGCACAGACCGTCGATTGGGATGGGCTGGTGCTCGCGGCCGAGAATCTTGTTGCCTTCGGCCTGGCCTTTCCATTCCTCGCGGCTCTGGCCGTTGTCCATTTCTTTGTCGATCCAGGGAATCAGGCTGCCGGCGAGCGCAGCGCCAAAGTGCTCTCGCGGCAACGCGTCACTGCGCAGCATATCGGCCACGCGCCGGTCGATTTCCAGGATGGCGGATGCCGGATCCGCCAGCAGATCGCCGGCCGCAGCATGCGCCGCACCCATCTGCGCGAGCAGCTCGCGCATATTCTGTGCGCCGGCGCCCGAAGCTGCCTGGTAAGTCATCGCGGTGAGCCACTCGACCAAGCCTTCCTTGAACAGGCCGTGCAGCGCCATCAGCATCAGGCTGACCGTGCAATTGCCGCCGATGTAGTTCCTCACGCCGCGCGCCAGCGCATCCTTAATCACCTGCATGTTCACCGGATCGAGAATGATGACTGCGTCATTCTTCATGCGCAGCGCCGAGGCCGCGTCGATCCAGTAGCCATTCCAGCCGGCAGCGCGCAGCTTCGGATAAATCTCGTTGGTGTAGTCGCCGCCTTGGCAGGTGACGATCGCATCCATGCGCTCCAGGTCGGCGATTGAGCTTGCGTCCTTGAGCGGCGCCTTGCTCTCGCGCGGCCCTTTACCGCCCACGTTGGAGGTGGTGAAAAACACCGGATCGATATGCGCAAAATCGCCTTCGGCCTGCATGCGTGCCATCAACACCGAGCCCACCATGCCGCGCCAGCCTACGAAACCCACTTTTATCATGACATTATTCCTGCCTAAAAGACTTAAATCACAACGCCGCCACCACGGCATCACCCATTTGCACGGTGCCGACACGTTCCGTCCCCGGTTGATGAATATCCGCGGTCCGCAGCCCACGCGCAAGGACTTTGGTCACGGCGGCTTCGACGCGGTCGGCGGCCTGATCCTGATTGAAACTGTAGCGCAACATCATCGCGACCGAAAGTATGGTCGCCAGAGGATTCGCCAGATCCTTGCCGGCGATATCGGGCGCCGAGCCGTGGATAGGTTCGTACAGGCCCTTGTTGTTCGCATCGAGCGAGGCCGAAGGCAGCATGCCGATCGAGCCGGTGAGCATGGAAGCCTCGTCGGAAAGGATGTCGCCGAACAAGTTGCCGGTGACTATGACGTCGAATTGCTTGGGATCGCGCAGAAGCTGCATCGCCGCGTTATCGACATACATGTGCGACAGTTCCACGTCGGGATATTCCCGCGCCACCTCGATCACGACCTCGCGCCACAGCTGCGAAGTCTCGAGGACATTGCACTTGTCCACCGAACACAGCTTCTTACCGCGCTTCAGCGCGGCGCGAAAGCCTGCGTGGGCGATGCGGCGGATCTCCGATTCACTGTAGCGCATGGTGTCGAAGCCCTCGCGCTCGCCGTTCGCAAGCTTGCGCACGCCACGCGGCTGGCCGAAATAAATGTCGCCAGTCAGCTCGCGCAGGATCAGGATATCCATCCCCGACACCACTTCGGGGCGCAGCGTCGAAGCGCTCACCAGTTCGGGAAACACCTTGGCCGGACGCAGATTGGCGAACAGGCCCAGTTCCTTGCGCAAGCCCAGTATCGCCTGCTCCGGACGCTTGGCGCGCGGCAACTGGTCGTATTGCCACCCGCCGACGGCGCCGAACAGGATCGCGTCGGCCTCGCGCGCCAGCTTCAGCGTGGCCGCGGGCAAAGGGTCACCGGCCGCGTCATAGGCGGCGCCGCCCACCGGCGCCTGCTCGATTTCCAGCCTGAGGCCGTCCCGGGCCAGCGCGTTCAGCAGTTTCACGGCCTGCGCAACGATTTCCGGGCCTATGCCGTCCCCGGGTAATACCGCTATTTTCATCTTTCTACTCGGAAGAACATCCAAATTCAGCCGAACAGCCAGGGCTGTTCGACGCGGCGGCGCGCCTCGAAGTCGCGGATTTTGTCCGCGTGGCGCAGCGACAGACCGATATCATCCAGGCCGTTCAACAGGCAATACTTCCGATGCGCATCCACGTCGAACGCAATCTGCGTGGCGCCATCCGCCGTGATCACCAGCTGCCGCTCCAGGTCGACGGTGAGCTTGTAGCCGGGAAACGCACTGACATCGTGGAACAACTGGTCGACGCGCAGTTCGGACAGCGCGATCGGGAGCAAGCCGTTCTTGAAGCAGTTGTTGTAAAAGATATCGGCGAACGAGGGCGCGATGACAGCGCGGAAACCGTAGTCCATCAGCGCCCATGGCGCGTGCTCGCGGCTCGAACCGCAGCCGAAATTCTTGCGCGCCAGCAGTATCGCCGCGCCCTTGTAGCGCGGCTGGTTGAGCACGAAATCCGGGTTGAGCGGACGCCTCGCGTTGTCCATGCCGGGCTCGCCTACGTCCTTGTAGCGCCATGCGTCGAACAGGTTGGGACCGAAGCCCGAACGCTTGATCGACTTCAGGAACTGCTTGGGGATGATGGCGTCGGTATCGACATTGGCACGGTCCAGCGGCGCCACGATCCCGTTCAATACGGTAAATTTGTCCATGGTCTCAGCGCCAGTTGCGTACGTCGACAAAATGCCCGGCAATCGCGGCAGCCGCAGCCATTTCCGGACTGACCAGATGGGTGCGGCCGCCGGCGCCCTGACGGCCCTCGAAATTGCGATTCGAGGTAGAGGCACAACGCTCGCCCGGATCGAGGCGGTCGGCGTTCATCGCCAGGCACATCGAGCACCCCGGCTCGCGCCACTGGAAGCCCGACTCACGGAACACGCGGTCCAGTCCCTCCTGCTCGGCCTGCGCCTTCACCAGGCCTGAGCCCGGCACCACCATCGCAAGGCGGATGTTGGAAGCCACACGCTTGCCGCGCACCACTGCCGCCGCGGCGCGCAAATCCTCGATGCGCGAGTTGGTGCAGGAGCCGATGAACACCTTATCCAGGCGGATGTCTTCTATGCGCGTATTCGGTTTCAGTCCCATGTAGATCAGCGCGCGCTCCATGCCCTCGCGCCGCGTCGCGTCCTTCTCCTTGTCCGGGTCGGGTACGCGCGCGTCCGCCGCAGCCACCATTTCCGGCGAAGTACCCCAGGTAACCTGCGGCCCGATATCGCGCGCGTCCAGCCGCACCACGCGGTCGAATTGCGCACCCGCGTCGGAGACCAGTGTGCGCCAATAGGCTACCGCGCGATTCCAGTTCTCCCCGGTCGGCGCGAATGCTCGCCCTTTGAGATAGGCGATGGTGGTAGCGTCGACGGCCACCATGCCAGCGCGGGCGCCCGCCTCTATCGCCATGTTGCACAGGGTCATGCGCCCTTCCATGCTCAAGGCGCGGATGCTGCTGCCGGCAAATTCGACCGCGCAGCCGGTTCCGCCGGCGGTACCTATTCTGCCGATGACGGCAAGCGCGATGTCCTTGGCGCCGACACCGCGCGCGAGCGGGCCCTCCACCGCGACCAGCATGTTCTGCATTTTCTTTTGCACCAGACATTGCGTCGCGAGCACATGCTCGACTTCGCTGGTACCGATGCCGTGCGCCAGACAGGCGAAGGCACCGTGCGTACTGGTATGCGAATCGCCGCACACCACCGTCATGCCGGGAAGCGTCGCGCCCTGCTCGGGGCCGATTACGTGCACGATGCCCTGACGCCGGTCGAGAAAAGGGAAATATGCCTTGGCGCCGAATTCGCGGATGTTCGCGTCCAGCGTTTCCACCTGCAGCCGCGATATCGGGTCCTTGATGCCCTCGCTCCAATCGGTGGTGGGCGTATTGTGATCTGCCGTCGCCACGATGGAATCGACACGCCAGGGCTTGCGCCCGGCCAGGCGCAGGCCTTCGAATGCCTGCGGGCTGGTAACTTCGTGCACCAGATGGCGGTCGATATAAAGCAGCGCCGTGCCATCGTCCTCGGCGTGCACTACGTGGCTCGCCCAAAGCTTGTCGTATAGAGTTTGCGGCATGGTCTGGAATCGCATTGAACAGCATTGAATTATGCCACAGGAAACAGGGATTTGGCGCACGCAATTAAGCTGAAATGCCGCGCCCTGCTTCGCTGCAGATAAAGCGTGCCGAACGCTTCCGCCGGAGGGATTGCGCGCGACTCTTGCCGCTTTGCCGGGCCAGCACCAGACCGTTTGGTCTAGGCCATTTTATCCGCTGAAATCCCTGCAATTCATCCATTTGGGGGATATTTTTGCCCGCCTTCGTCGCTTATTATCAAAATGCAGGTGCCAGTCCGGCCGCTCACCAGGCGGCACTAACCACGAGGTGGAAAATGAAAAAGATCTTGGCAGTCCTATTTTCATCCATGCTTCTAAGCGCTGCGGCGCTGGCCCAGACGCCGGCGGCCCAGCAATCGGGTGCCGCCAACGCGACCGGTGCGGCGGCCGGCGGCGTTACCACCGGCATGGTCGCCGCGGCCGTGGCGGTGGTCGCAGTTGCCGCGGCGGCCTCCACGTCCAATTCCAATAACGCGACCACAACAAGCACTACGACACAGTAAACGGGTTCGCATCGCGGTGCGCGGCGGAAAGGCGCGCCGCCGACCAGCGCGGCGCCGGTTTGGATCGAACCCGTTGCGATCGGACCAAGAGCGGGCGCCGGAATTGCTTCGCTGTAGAGCGGGCCGGCGCGGGTTCGAAACGGCCGGGACCTCCTCCCCCGGCCTGATCAGAACCCGAACGGCGGATCGCGGCGCATCCGCGGATGCGCCGCGATCCGCTCATTCCGGCTCTTTTGGCCCCTGCTCTGCAGGGGCTTTTTCTCGGTGCGCCCGGCGCGCTTAGGGTCTGTTGAAATTCGCTTCGCGGGCGCAGCATTGCGGCTTTAGATGAAATTGTCTGGGAGGGAAGCGAATTTCGACAGGGCCACTAGGCCTCTTCAGGATCCGGATCGTCCACGGGTTTCGCTGCGTATTTCGCCGTGATCCCTGTATCCGATACGCGCGCCGCAATCTTTGGTGTTTCCGTGCTTACATCGGCATTCTGTGCGCGCTGCCTGAGCGCGTGATCGGCAAGCACCAGCGCCAGCATCGCTTCTGCGATCGGCGTCGCACGTATACCGACGCAGGGATCGTGGCGGCCGTGGGTCTCCACGGTCACCGCCTCCCCTTTCTTGTTGATCGAACGGCGCGCGAGCCGAATGCTGGACGTCGGTTTGATCGCCAGGTTCACCAGAATATCCTGCCCGGTGGAAATACCGCCGAGTACACCGCCGGCGTTGTTCGACAGGAAACCGTCCGGCGTGAGCTCGTCCGAATGCACGCTGCCTTTCTGCTCGATCGAGGCGAAGCCTGCACCGATTTCCACGCCCTTCACGGCGTTGATGCCCATCATGGCGTAAGCGATGTCGGCGTCTAGCCGATCGTACACCGGCTCGCCCCAGCCCACCGGCACCCCTTCGGCGACGACGGTAATCTTCGCCCCGCAGGAATCGCCCGATTTGCGCAGCGCATCCATATAGGCTTCGAGCGCGGGAACGACGGCCATGTCCGGCACGAAGAACGGATTGCGCTCGACCGCGCTCCAGTCCTCGAGCGCGATGCGATTCGGCCCGAGCTGCGACAAATAGCCGCGCACCGTAATCCCGTACTTTTGTCCGAGCCACTTCTTCGCAATCGCGCCCGCCGCGACGCGCACCAGGGTCTCGCGCGCCGAAGCCCGCCCGCCGCCGCGATAGTCGCGTATGCCGTATTTCTGCCAATACGTGTAATCGGCGTGCCCCGGGCGGAAGCTCTCGGCGATGTTGCCGTAGTCCTTGCTCTTCTGGTCTTCGTTTCGCACCAGAAAGCCGATGGCAGTGCCGGTGGTCCTGCCGTCAAATACGCCGGAAAGAATTTCCACGCGGTCGGCCTCGCGCCGCTGCGTGACGTGGCGCGAGGAGCCGGGTTTGCGGCGATCGAGTTCCCGCTGCATGTCCGCTTCCGACAGTTCCAGTCCCGGCGGACAGCCGTCCACCACGCCGCCGTAGGCCGGGCCGTGGGACTCGCCAAACGACGTGACGCAGAACAGTTTTCCCAGAGTGTTGCCGGACATCGTTTTCGCTCACGGAATCGCGGCGCTGAGTTTAGCATACCGCGCGCTGCGTCCCGGCCGGCTTCGGACAGGAAACCTTCACGCGGGCGCAAACAGCGGCCGCAAGCGCGCAGCCTGGCGCGCGCAATTGCCGGAATTGCGTGGCTATGCCGGCGAGTCTTTGATATAGCCTTTAAGCATGCGGTTCTCGAACGCTTGTTCCTCCAGCACCGCACGCGCCACGTCGTGAAACGAGAGCACGCCGACCAACTCGCTGCCCTCCACAACAGGCATATAGCGGATGTGGTGCTCCAGCATCACGCTGCGCAGTTCGTCCACTTCCACGTTCGACGCTATGGTCCTGGGATTTTTCACCATAATGTCGTCCACGCGCAATCCCTGGACCGAACCCTTGTTCTTATGCATGGCCTGCAGGACCTCGCGGAACGTCAGCATGCCCACCAGGCTTCCCTGATTCATCACCACCAGCGAGCCGATATCCTTCTCGGACATCACGCTGACCCCGTCGCTCACCATCCCGTCCGGCGCTATGGTGATCAGCAACTTGCCTTTTATTTTTAAAATCTCCCGAAGTTGCATGATGCCTCCTCCACGAAGGGCGAACCACAGTTTAGACCAAGCTGCATGCCCCTGCCACCGCGGATAAAGCAGAATCTATCGGCGGCGCGCGAACGCGTCCGGCGGCTGCCTCGGCCGGACAAGCGGCAGCATCGCCGCAGCGAGCAGCTCCATGTGTTTTTCCCGCGGGAAAAGTTCGTGCAACGCGCCGCGCTATTTCAAGCCGAGCTGCACGCCAATCGGCTGCGCCGGATAATGGAACGCGATCGGTCCGTCCGGCTCGGCATGGATGAACTGGTGCACCACCGGATTGTCGGAACCCAGCATCTCGTCCGGAGTGCCTGCGCCGACGACCACGCCATCGGCGATGACGTAAAGGTAGTCAACCAGCTTGAGCGACTCGCTCACGTCGTAGGTGACGATGATCGAAGTCGTGCCAAGCGCATCGTTTAGGCGCCGGATCAGGTCGGCGATGACATTCAAGGAAATCGGGTCCAGGCCGGCGAACGGCTCGTCGTACATCGCCAGCATCGGGTCGTGCACGATGGCACGGGCGAGCGCGACGCGGCGCGCCATGCCGCCGGAAAGCTCGCTCGGCATGAGATCCCTCGCGCCGCGCAGTCCGACCACGTGCAGCTTCATCAGAATCAGGGAGCGAATCAATGCCTCGGGCATGTCGGAGTTCTCGCGCAGCGGAAACGCGATGTTTTCGTACACCGACAAGTCGGTGAACAGCCCACCGGCCTGGAACATCATGCCCATCCTGCGCCGCAACTGGTACAGGCTGTCGGTATCGAGCTCATGTACCAGCCGGCCGTCGACCCGGACCGAGCCCTGCGCCGGTTTCTCCTGCCCGCCGATGAGCCGCAGCAGGGTGGACTTGCCGCAGCCGCTCGCCCCGAGGATGGCGACCACCTTGCCGCGGGGAATGTTGAGGCTGAGCCCCTTGAGCACTTCGCGTTCGCCATAGTTGAACTTGGCGTCGGTAATTTCGACCAAGTTATCGGAGGAAGAGTTCATCGGCTGAGCGTGGTTCGTGGGTCGTGGGTCGTGACGCGTGGTAAGGCTGGATTTTACACGGCTTCCAGCGGGCGGGAGCCGCGCAGCCGCGACCCCGCTAACCGCGAGCCATAGATCGCGTATAGTTTCATTTGGTAGAAAGAGGACGATATGGACAGGCGCAGCTGGCTCAGGGCGTTGGCGTTGACGCCACTGGCGGGATTCGCCGGGTCGTGGATGGCGCGGCCCGCGTTTGCAAAGGGAGAAAAGGCCGTGGAAGAACTCCAAAAGAACTGGAAATCGCTGCTTGCCAAGGGTGCCGACGTGGCGGGCAGCGCGGAGCCTCTCAAACTGTCCGACGCGGAATGGAAAAAACGCCTCTCGCCCGCGGCCTACGACGTGCTGCGCCGCGAGGGCACTGAGCCCCCCGGCACCAGCCCGCTCGATCAGGAGAAGCGCGCCGGCGTGTTCGTATGTGCGGGCTGCCGGCTGCCGCTGTTCACCTCGGCAATGAAATTCGACAGCGGCACCGGCTGGCCCAGTTTTTTCACCACCATTCCCGACGCCGTCGGGACCAAACGCGATTTCAAGCTGATCCTGCCGCGCACCGAGTACCACTGCGCGCGCTGCGGCGGACATCAGGGCCATCGGTTCGACGACGGCCCGGAGCCGACCGGGCTGCGCTACTGCAACAACGGCGTCGCGCTTGCCTTCATCCCAAAAACCGGCTGAATCCGGCCACCCACAACGAACCACGAGCAACGTACAACGAGCAACGTACAATGCGCGCATGGATACCAACAAGAGCGCGCCTTACACCGGACTCACACCCGATTGCGTGCTCGACGCGCTCGACAGCATAGGGCTGCGCGGCGACGGGCGCCTGCTCGGCTTGAACAGCTACGAGAACCGCGTCTATCAGATCTGGCTGGAGGAGGGGCAGGGTTTGAACCTGGGTCCGAGCCCGGCCGTGGTGGTGGCGAAGTTCTACCGCCCCGGGCGCTGGAGCGATGCGCAGATCGCCGAGGAGCACGCATTCGTGCGCGAGCTCGCCGAGCGCGAACTTCCGGTCGTCGCCCCCCTGGCGCAAAACGGGCTGACGCTGCACCAGTTCGGCGGCTATCGCTTCGCCGTCTATCCCAAGCGTGGCGGCCGTGCGCCCGAACTCGAAAACCGCGAGACCCTGGAATGGATGGGCCGTTTCATCGGCCGCATACACGCGGTGGGCGCGCTCGAGCCCTTCCGCGCGCGGCCCGCGCTGGACCGCGAGAGTTTCGGCACCGAGCCGCGCGACTATCTGCTCGAGCACGGCTTCATACCTGCCGACCTGAGCGCGGCATGGACCAGCGTTGCGGCGCAGGCGCTCGAAGGCGTGAGCCGCTGCTACGCCCGTGCCGGCGCAGTGCAAAGTTTGAGGCTGCACGGAGACTGCCACGGCGGCAACGTGCTCTGGACCGACAGTGCCGAAGCGCGCGGCCCGCATTTCGTCGACTTCGACGACGCGCGCATGGGGCCGGCGGTGCAGGACCTGTGGATGCTGCTCTCGGGAGAGCGCGCCGCCATGGTGCGCCAGCTGGCCGACCTGCTCGCCGGCTACGAGGATTTCCATGAATTCGATGCGCGCGAACTGTATCTGATCGAGGCGCTGCGCACGCTGCGCCTTATTCACTACTCGGCCTGGATCGCGCGGCGCTGGGACGATCCTGCCTTCCCGGCCGCCTTCCCCTGGTTCAACACGCAGCGTTACTGGCAAGACCGGATTCTAGAACTGCGCGAGCAGATCGCGCTGATGGACGAACCGCCGCTATGGCCGGCATAAGAACCGTTGTTCGTTGTTCGTGGTTCGTGGTTCGTAGATGAGCAACGAACAACGGAATTTTCTAGAAACTGTACCTGAGCGAGACGCGGACGACGTTGACCGTGTACTGCGGCGCCTGCAGGCCCAGGGCCAGCACGTTCGGGATGGTGGCGGGCGCGACGCCGTCCAGCATCCAGTCCCGGCTGGTGTAGTGCTCGTACCAGTAGCCCGCCTGCAAGGACATATTCTTCTTCATGCGATACGTGGCATAGAGCTTCAAGCTGTCGAGTGAAGTCCTCATATCGGGAAACCCGGAGCCCGACGCTCCGTTATCGACGTTTATTTGGCTGCGCGAGTGCGTGTAGCTGTAATCGGCGCCGAGGTCGAGCTTGTCCGGGATCGCGGTGTGCTTCACGCCCAGGCCGAAGAAATCGATCGTATCCTTGTTGTCGGCCGACCAGTCCGGCAGCGGGTAACTCTGGTTATCGCTGCCGGCCTGCTTCGACTTGATTTCCTGGTGGTTCGCGAAGAAATGCAGGCTGGTTCGCTCCGTAAGCATTGCGGAGACATCGCCGTTCAGGCTGAATTCCTTGCCGTCCTGCAGGCCGATGGTCGATTCCGAATATTTGTCCTCGGACGAATCGATCCCAAATTCGACGCTGATGCGTTCATTCACAGCAATGTCGGCGCGCGCGCTCGCGGAATCGCGCGTACGATTCGCCAGATAGAACTTGCGCAGCAGCGGATTCTCCAAAGCAATGTCATTAACCGCATGGTAGCCCGAATTGCTGCGCTTACCGTGCGTGAGCTTGAGCGTCAGGTCGAGCTTGTCCGACACCTGCGAGCTGACCTTGCCCCAGACCGTGTTGTCGCGCGTGGTGTCGACTTCCTGGAAGGTGCGCCGGTGCGCATCGAAATCCGCGCCGACGGCCCCCCTCAATTTGGCCGACGCCCTGTAGTTGGCGCTCAGCTTCAACTTGTCCTCCTTGAAACTGTAGGGCAGGTTGGTTCTGGTCACCGCCGCATTGGTAAACATATCCGTGATGAAAGTCTGATAAGTCGCCTGCGGCGTCTGGTTGTCGCGAGCGTTATGCGTGTAAGCCGCGTTCAGCCGCAGGCGCTGGGTGACCGCCGAGTAGAGTTTCAGACCGGCATCGAGCGTGGCGACGCGACCGTTCAGTGAGCCTCCCGGGTTCGCCATACCCGGCGTGCCATTCGGCATCAGCAGATTGGGATTCTGCGTATACGCGAGAAAGCTGTCGTTCTGCGTCATACGGCCGTAGGCGATGTCGCCGCTGAGCCGGGTCTTATCGCTGAGCTGGTATCCACCCGCGGCCTGGATCTGGTGAAACTGGTTATCCGGCGGCAGCGCGAGCTGGCCGGCCGCTTCGCCCGCAATGGGCGTATAGGGATCCTGCCAGGTCAGCGCAGAATTGCCGTCGCGGAACGTCGAGCCGTAATAGGCGAACTTCATCTGCAGCTTCTTGCCGGTGTACGTGGCGGAGACGTCCACTTGGTCGGTGACATAGTCCACCGGCTCGACCAACTGGGCTGAATCGACAAAAAACGAACCGGCCGTGCTTTTCGTGCCGTCCTTGGTTTCGTGGCGAAAACGGACTGCGTACTCCCAGTTGCTCGTGGTAATCCAGGATGCGCCCACGCCCAGCCGTTTCCTTTTCGTGCCGATGTCTACCGTTTGCAGCGCGGCCGCCAAGGGCATCGCGCCGGTCGTCGCCGCAGGAAATCCGGCCGGCAAGGTCAGCGAAGCGCCGCCGCTGCCGATGTAGGGCGTCTGCGCCTCATCCGAAACATAGTGCGGTAACTCGTCATAATGGAAAAACAGCTTGTACTGGCCTTGCCTCCCGCCCTCCGCATCGACCGCGCGCGAGTCCAGCCCGAGGTTAGCCGCGTTGAACTGCCAGTAATTCGCATCCTTGCCGCGATAGCGCACCGAAGCGTCGCCGATGAAATACCCGCCTTTCTTGTTGAGGCCGTTAAAGGCGCCGAATTTCGTCGATTTCTCCGAGACCGAACCGGCTCCGACGTCGACCGTTCCGCTGACCCCTTCTTCGAATTTGCAGGACTCGCATTTCCACTGCGACGTATCGACGACAGCCTGCCCGGCGCCGCCGTCCGCCACCGCGGCCGGGGACAATGCCGACAGTATGCCGAGCACGAGCAGTTGATTTGACGTTTTTGTTCCGGCGTAACGCGCTGCGCGCATCAGCCTTCTCTTAAACTTCGTCTTCATGTTCTTGTCCTGTTTTGGTTCCCGTATAACGCGCTTCGCGCATCAGCCTCCGCTGAAACTTCGCTTAACCAGGGCATCGCGCCGGCTAGCGCATCAGCTTGTCCCCCGCTGGACTGTTCGAGCCGTGAATCTGCGAATGGCAATTGAGGCAGCTTCCGGCAAGCAGGTAGCGCGATACGCCGGCGCTGCCGCCCGGCAACTGCGCGCCCGTATAGGCCAGGTTGGCATGGTCGTTGTTCACCGAGTGGCACTGTTGGCACAGCAGGGGCGGCGATTTTTTCAGCAGCGTCGGGCGCACCGTTCCATGCGGCGAATGGCACAGGGTGCAGTTCTCCGCCACCGGCGCGTGCTCCCACAGGAAGGGCCCGCGCTTTTCCGCGTGGCAGGTATAGCAAAGCTGATTCACGGTCGGCTTCTTCAGCAAGAAATCGTTATCCGAACCGTGCGGGCTGTGGCAATCGGTGCAGGTCATCTCGCCGAAACGCACCGGGTGCGCCGACGGTTTGCTGAAGTCCATACGCTGCTGCTTGTGGCATTTGTAGCAGACGTCCGGCTGGGTCGCCTTCGTCAGTACCGGGTCGTGCTCGGCGTGAATCTTGTGGCAATCGGTACAGGCGAGGTTGTTCCTTTGGTGCACGCTGCCCTGCCAGGCCATGCGCGCGCCACCCTGATGACAGGCGAGGCAGAACTTGTTGCGCTGCTGCGGCGTCAGGAAGGAATCCGCCTCGAAGGTGTTGATGAAGTTCTTGTCGCCGGTGCCGGCGTGCTTGGCGCCCGGGCCGTGGCAGGCCTCGCATTGCAGGTTTCCGGGAGCGAAGGGCGAGCCCTTGACGGCGGGATTGCCCATGGGGGTCTTGAAAATGGCGAACACCGGAAAATCGCCGCCCTCGACGTGGCACATCAGGCAGGTGTCGGCGCCCTTATCGGTGTATTGCGTGCCCAAGCCCGGCTTCTCGGGCGCAGGGGCAGGCGCCGCGGCAGCAGTCGTCGATGCCGCCGGAGCGGCCGTCTGGTCGGCCGCCGCCACGCTTAATGCGAAGCCGGACAGCAGCGCGGCAAATATTAGTTTCTTGATAGTCATCGTCGTCTGCCCGTTTGCCATGGTTCTTGTTTACCTTCGCCCTTATTGCACACCGTGGACCGTTTTGACGTCGAGGAACGCGCCGGGTCCGTGGCACAACACGCAATGCTCGGGCGAGGCGTCGATCGTCGACTGAAGGGCTGAGAAGCTTCCGCCACCGACCGTCGCATCCTGTATATGTATCTTCGTTGTCGCGCCGTCGTGGCAGGACGTGCAGACTGCCGCGATGGGCGAGGTCCTCAGGTTGTCGGCCGGATCGCTCGCCGAAGCGCCCGTGCTGGTCGTGGTCCCCTGGATCCCGTTGGCCGCCGGCGAGGCCCAGATACCCGTCAGCTCATAGGAAGTCCCGGCGTGGCAGTTGGCGCAATTATTCAGTTTTCCGGGAAAGACCACCCCGCTGAAATCGTTCACGCTGCCGCGATAGCCATAAATAGTGATCCCCTTGGTGCGGAACCCACCCTTGTCGGATTCGCCTGCATGGATGGCATGGATCATGGTCTTGAAGTCGATCGACTCTTCCAGCTTGCCGTCGACGCCGCCGGTGAGCACGCTCGCGGTCGACGGGCGCTGGCTCGCATCGGTCGCGTCGGGGTTATGGCAGATTACGCACACGCCCGGCTGGTCAGTACGGTTGTTGCCGTGCAGGCTCAGCGTGCCATGGCACACATCGCACTTGGCGATGTCCACCACCGTCCGGCGCGGCGTCACCGTCCCAGTAATCGCGAAATCCTTATATACGCTGGTCACCAGCAGCCGGTCGGTAAACGTCCCGGCGGTGGTCACATCGCCGGCGGGGTGCCCGTCCATCATCACGCGCAGCGTGCCGGTCTGCGTGGCGGGAATGGCGACAGGCGAAGCGACGGCGTAGGTGCCTGGCGTCGCCCCCGCGACTACTGCCGCATTGCCCAGAAGATTGATGCTGACCGGCTGGCCGTACGATTGTCCGCTATTGTCGTTGCCGAAATCCAGGGTGCCCGGCGTATTCCACCCCAGCTTGACCGTCAGCGTGCTGTTGGAGCCCGCCGTGAATGCGGGGGCAGTCGTGATGTCATAGGGCGCGTTCGCGTTGGTCGGGTCGGTAACCGAGAAAGTGATGACAGGTGCGCTTCCCGCCGTCGTCGGTGCGACGCTGATGATGTTGTACTGGAACTTGGCCGCCGCCGCCGCAAGCCGAGTCGGGAAATCGTGCGCGACGACAATATCCTTATTGTCGCTGAACCGGCCCGCCGCATGGCACAGCGCGCAGGCACTGTTGTCGACCTGGACGCCGCCCGGGTGGGGTATGGTCTGATACGGCTTGGCCGGATCGGGCGTCGCCCCGAAATAGACATTGTCATGGCAGGCGCCGCAGGCCTGCATGCTGGGCTGGGTCTTCCAGTTGTCGCCCTGCGCGGTGGCGTTCGCCGCACCGGGCGTGCCGTCGTGGCACTTGGTGCAGTTGCGCACGTCCTGCGGGAAGCTTACTTTGGAGAAATCCGTCCCGTTCACTACGTACGGCGTTCCTGCGACTACGCTCGGCAATGCCGCGCCGGCGTCGTTGTAGTGAATCCTGTGGATCATCACCTTGAAATCGACCGTCACGTTGGGCGTCCCGGCAACCCAGGAACCCGGGTTGTGGCAAGTCACGCACAACCTTGTGTCGACGCGGGTACCGTGCGCCGTAATCTGGTTATGGCAGGCGTTGCACTTCGCCGTCGACACGATATCGCGCGCGGCGGAAACCGCGCCGCCGTTCGGCACGAAATCGTATACGCCCGTGGACTTGGGATAAGCACTGTTGGCCTGCTGAATCGTGACCCGGTGTGTGAGGCCCGGTTGATAGCTCAGGTCAAGCGCGTTGCCGTCTGCGTCCGTGCACGATGCCGGGCAAGTGGCGTTCTTGATATCGGTGGCGAACGTGTAGGTGTAACTGCCGTTGCCGTTATTGACCAACGTACCGAATACGTAACCCGCACTCGTGGTCTTGCGCTCCTGACTGCCCTGCACCGCGCCGCCGTTGGACCGGTTGATATAGTTCTGCCATGTGTTCGGGCCGCCGTTCGGTCCCGGCACCAGCTTGGCGATGTTGAAGCGCAGGTCCGCGGCGGTAAGACCCGACATACCGACCCCTGCCTGATTGGTAACGGTGAAGTTCACCACGGGCGCGCTGCCGATGGTCACGCCGGTAATCGTCGTGTTCAGCGCGGTGGACGCCGCCAGCGCCGCAGCCCCTGCCGCATTCGTTCCGGGCGCTTCCGGCGCTGGTGCAACGCCGCCGCCCGAGCCGCCGCCGCATCCGGCCAATCCCAATGCCAGCAAGCTCGCCGCCACACCCAGAAGTAAGCGCTCGATTTGTCGGGCGATCCCGGTCTTCGGCCTCCCGCCTTGGAGGGCACCCCGCTGGACTCGATCGCTCTTGGCGGGAAAGTCCCCTTGGGGGACAAGGTCGCTCCAGCGAAACCACAATCGATGCTCGGTCATGATTACCCTTTTATTGGCGCACAAGCCGCGTCGCCGCTCAAAAAAACCGTCGCGCACCTCCGAGAGGAGCAGCGCGCCTGATCAAACAAACATCCTGCCAAAGCTGCGACTGGTTCGGTCGACACCTCGACCCAAACCCAGAACCGGAAAGCGCTACGGAATCCCTACCCACTTCGTAACATTTAAAGCCGCTTCCAATCCTAAATTGGATTGGTCCCCGATGCAAATACAACAAGCATTTGCCGCCACCCTTCGCGCCTTATGAGCGGCCTTCGCGTTCCTTGATCAATCTTTGAAGTTTAGCCGCGCTCGCTTTATTCTGCTTCGCAATTATCCGCGATGTAATTTGCTGGTAGGTCGCTAGGGATATGATCTTTCGAGTAACCAGATAAGCCTTGCTGAGGTAAGGCCGACCGGCGATGATCTTAGCCGCGACCGCGTCGTCGACGCCCGGCAGCGTTTTCAATTCTGCCTTGCCGGCGCTGTTGATGTCCACGAACTTAATCTTGGCGACTGTTTTGCCGGCTTTTGCCTTGGCGCCGTGTTCCGTCGTTTTGGCACTGCCCATGACCTTTGCTTCTGCGATGGGGCCCGCCTTGTGTTCGGCGGCAAGGGCCGGGCTCGTGACCAGCAGCAATGCTGCGGCGATCAGTGCGGATTGTATGACACTGCGTTTCATGAAATACCTCCTGGATTTACTTAGATAGTCATCGTACATCGAACACCGCCCGCGTCGATCTTGTTGCGGGCCAATTTTGAACCACCAAAAAAACAACCCGGGGGCGTTGCCGCCCCAGGGTTGTCCGGACTTGCTGCTGGGGCACGGCGCACCGTGCTCCAGCTTTGTTACAGCGATCCAACCTCAATCGCGTTACTTCGCGTGCATGGCCGCGATAGGTGCAATAGTGCTATTCGGTCCATGGCAAAGCATGCACTGCTCCTTCTTGCCGAGGGCCGTGCTACGCGGCTCGTAGAGCGACCCGTTACCCATTCCCTCTATATGGTCTTTCACATTCTGGGTAGGATCGGAGACCATCTTGCCGTCGTGGCAGGCGAAGCAGGCTGCCGCTATCGGCGAACTCACCAAGTTAGTGGCTCCATCGGTCCCGCCATAACTTGTGCCTGCCGTGACGTACGGAGACGTGGTCGCATCCGCGGTAATGGGACCGCTTCTACCGTCCACCGCCACCGTCCTGTACAGGCGATCGGACAGTGCCGCGCTAGACGCAGGAGCGCTGAAGTCGTACGTACCGGGCAAGTGGCAGGTCTCGCACTTCTGCAGTACGCCCGGATAGCCGACGTTGAAGAACCCGTCCGTGGCGGATGCCGCGTGCCAGTTAAACGGAACGCTGCGCTTGTCCGCCGCGTGGATGCCGTGGATAAAGACTTCGGAATCCGCCGACCAGCCGCTGCTGGATGTAACTGGATTGTGACACCATGCGCAGGTATTCGCGTCGTTGCGCTGCCCGGCATGGAAGGCCGACGCCGTGAACACACCCAGTTTCTTGTGGCAGGCATTGCACTTGGAGCTGTCCACGATCTGCCTGCGAGCGGTATAAGCACCACCGGTACCACCGGCGGCAGCACCTGCACCCGCGACCATCTGCTGCGTAGGCGCGGCGACAATCAGACCGCCGATCCCGGTGGTCGCATCGTACGGATAGCCCGCGACATTGGTCTGGGTGAGCGGCGGATTGTTCGTCGCCGGAGTACCATGCAGATCGTAGGTAAAGCCAATTCCTCCAGTGAGCATGACAGCGCTGTCCGGAACGGTCGTACCCGTGAGAGTCGCGGTGTAATAGCCCGTGGTGGCGTCGTAGGACAAGGTCCCCGCCTTCCAAAGGCTTTTGATCGTGACAGACGCGGTTTTGTTGAAGTCGGCCGGAGTCTGGATGCTATCCTGCGGCTCGGCCCACGCGAATTCCGCGCTCGGCGTGCCGATGTAGTTATCCCAGAGCTCCGCCTTGGTCGCCGGGTCGTTGAAGGGCACCGCAGTGCCGTTCTGCAGCAGTTTGAACACGATCACCGGGTGCATGCTCGTGTTGCGCGAGACGCTCTTGACATCATAAGTGACCTTGATTGCGCCTGCCGGCAGGTTGTCCTGGTTGGCATCGATCGACGCAGCGTTGGTATATCCGGTAGCAACACCGCTTGTCCGTACCGAAAGGTCGATCGGGCTCACCGGTATGTGGTACACGGGGATATTTGACGCGTCGTGGCAAATCACGCACTGGCTATCGTCGGCTTTTGCGCCGCCGACGTGACCGAAGCCGTTCGGTGTCTTGCCCGCCGCAATCAGCGCGGCATCAGCGAGGGTGGTGCCCTGCCCGGTCGCGAAATCGATGCCGTCATGGCAGGCGCCGCAGGCTAGACGGCTGGGTACCATTTTCCAGTTGTCGCCGTCGGCAGTCTTGTAAGTCGCGTTCGTAGAACCGTCGTGGCAGGTGGTGCAATTCCTGATGTCCTGCGGGAACCTCACCTCGTTGAACAGGCCCAAGTCGTCGTTATTGTAGTGATAGCCCTGCTTGACCAGGTCCTCACCCATGTGAATTTTGTGGATCATATTGGGCAGGTTACCCACCGCTCTGCCATCGACGACGGCCTGATTGGGACGAACTTGGGCATTGGTGCCGGTTTGCACGGCAAAAGTCAGCCCGTCCGCAAGCATCGGCGCTTCCTTGTCGAAGCTGAATTTGATCTGGTCGGTGTGGCAGGTCGCGCAGTAATTCGGATCCTTGCGGCTGCCATGGTTCAGTATTTTCCCGGCGTGGCACTGACTGCAGGAATCGATGGTGACGATATCGCGCGTGCTGGCGACCGTACCGCCGTCGGGCCTGAAGTCGTATATGTAGTTCGCGGGGTCATCCATACTGACCGAAGCGGGCCCGCCGGAAACTGCTGCGCCGGTGGCGTCGACATAGTTCCGGTTGGTGCCTGGCGCAGTGCCGCCGATCTGGATTCCCAGACGGGTGGTCGCGGTCGGATCGTAACTCACGTCGCCGAGGTCGGCTTTCTTCGACAGGCCGTCGGCGGAATCGGTCAGGCTGGCGACAATAGTGGCGGCCTGCTTGACATCCCTATAGAACGTGTACGCATAGCTGCCGTCGCCGTAATCGATGAGGGTGCCTTCCCTGTCCTGCGTCGGGTAGCTGCCGCACCAGGTCGCGTTGGTGGCCGCATCGCAGGCCGAACTCGCGGGCACAGCGGTCTTCTCCGCAGTAGTGGCCGGCCGGACCACCAGGTAGCTGACCCATTTGCTGGGCGCACCGTTGGTGCCGGGCACCAGCTTGGCCAGGGTAAAGCCGACGTTGGCCAGACTCTTGAGGCCGGTACTGGTGCTCAGGGTCTCATTGCCAAGGCCCACCACGGGGGCGCCCGCGGCGTCCTTGACCGTGAACATGACCACCGGCGGGCTGTCGATGCTGACGCTGGTAACCGTGACCTGCGGCTGCAGCGCTTTCCAGGCAGCAGCGGAAGCCGCAGTGGCAGCAACCGTGTTGGTACCGTCCTGGGCCACGCCCGCAGGAGGCGGAGCAGGCGTATTGGAAGTAGGCGTGGTAGGCGTAGTAGGCGTTGTGCTACCGCCACCCCCACCCCCACCGCAACCGGCAAGGGCGCCCGCCAGCAGGCCCGCCATTAGCCAGTTAGTCCAACGGTAAACCGTCGAGTTTCGTTTTGTCAGCCCTGAAATATTCACTGCAACCCCCTTCCCGTTAATTAAACTGCATAGTCATCGATCTTGTTGGATCACGGACGGCGCACGGCCGGCCGCTTTTCTTCTGATATGGCATGCAAGTTACTCTCCCGCGCACATGCCGCTTTGATTTAGGTCAAAAGGTGATGCCGGGATTGAATTAACGCTGCTGATCGGCTAAGCAGTTATTCTGAAGCGTAGTCTATCGTCGCTGTCAGCGTCCTCCGTAAAATGCGTTCGTCGAAAAAAATGACCCGAGGGCATCTGCACCCGGGTCATTTCTTCTAGTTCGGCTTTCGTTCTCCTCATGCTGCCCGGGGCTCGCTGCGCTTTGCCCCGATGTTGTGGTGCGCTGCGGCAGAACAGGCATCACACCTGCTTTGCCGCCGCCATCGAGCCTACCAAAGTACGTCCGCCGGATGACTGGCGGCCGCGATAGTCCAACTTCTGTTGCTGAGGCGCGGCGTGCCGCGCCTCAGCTTTGTTGCCATGGCCAAAATTCAGGCTAGTTCGCCCATGCCGCATGCACCACCGCGATATCCGCGATTTGCCCAGTGCCGTGGCACAGCAGGCAGCTCTCCGAGTTTTTCAGCGCGACGGTGCTGCCCGACTGATAGATCGAACTGCGCGTCGCGTAGAACACACCACCATTCTGCTCCATGTGCTGCTTGACATCGACGCCCGTTGCTGGATCGACCCCGTCATGGCAGGCGACGCAGGCGGTCATGATCGGCGAAATCACCAAGGTCGAGCCCGCAGCTTGAGTCGTTGTTTGGGTGGCAACGTTATAGGAGAAGGCGTTGCCGTAATTCTGCCCTGCCGTTACATACGGAGAATTGGTGGCCGTACCGGCGGCTGCGATAGTCCCGCTGGCCGCTGTGGTGTACAGGCGATCGGGCACAGCCGCCTTCGATGCGGGCGCGCTGAAGTCGTAGGTTCCCGGCAAATGGCAGGCTTGGCAATTTGCCAACACGCCCGGGTAACCGATGTCGGTAAAGCCCTCTATCACCGGGTACGGTACGGTGCGCTTGGCGGCCGCGTGGATCGAATGCACCCAGTAATCGATGTTGATGGGCCAGCCGCCATGGCCATGATCCGATACGTTGGGTAGGTGACAGATCTGGCAGGCGTTCGCGTCATTATTAAAGCCGGAATGGAAATCGTGGCTAGCCGCATTGATTCCGGTGAACAGCCCGAGCTGCTTATGGCAGGCGTTGCACTTGTCGTTGGAGACGACCTGGCGACGCGCCGTGTAACCGGTAGCGACCATCTGCACGTCCTGTGCCGCAAGAAGCAGACCATTCGGATACAGGGTCGTGTCCAGTCCATTAAAACCCGCATCCTGCCGGAAACCGGAGTAGCCGATAAATGCGGTAACCATCACGGCGCTGCTCGGGATTGTGACAGGACTGGCTGTTGTACCGGTAATCACCGCAGTGTAGTTGCCGCTGGCATCAGGACCGGTCAGCGTGCCCTGGCTCCCATTCCAGAGGGCAGACAACGCTGTGCTGGTACTGGCATTGTAGTCGGCCGGAGCGGTGATGCCGTCCTGCGGCACCGCAAAAGCCATCTTGATGGTCGGTCCGCTTTGACCGAAGCCTGTCAGCATCTCGGTACCCGCCGTCGCAGAGTAGGCATTCAATGTGACGGGCGTACCATTATTCTGAATCTGGAACACCACCACCGGCTGACCGGAGCTGTTCACCGAAACGCTGCTGATCTTGTAAGTGAAATTGTATGCGCCTGCCGGCAGATTTCCCGGTGTTGCATCCGGAACCAGTGTCGATGAGCCGAACGACACCGCGACTGCCGGTGTAACCGTCGCGTGGTACACCGGGATGTCGGCGGCGTTATGGCACAGGGCGCAATTCGAATCATCCGCTTGCGGGCCGCCGACGTGACCATATGGCGAGCTTGTCAGCTGTGTTGCCCCCGGCACCTGGTTTGCCGCCGCGTCGGCGAGGGTCAGGCCCTTGCCGGTGGTGAAGTTGATACCGTCGTGGCAGCCGCCGCAGGCTTTGCGGCTGGGCACGGTCTTCCAATCGTTGCCCTGCGCGGTAATGGTGCCCGCAATGCCGGTGCCACCATCGTTTTTTGCGCCGGCGACATAGCCGGTGCCGTCGTGGCAGCTGGTGCAATTGGTTATTTGCTGCGGGTACATGATGTCGTTGTATGCGAGGCCGGCAAAGTTATAGCCTCGCATGACCAGGTTGGAGCCCATGTGGATCTTGTGGATATGATTGGGGAAATCCCCGACTGCACGATCCTGGATCTTTAAGGTGCTGCCGGTAAAAGTGTTGGCGGCCGTAGTGCTGAGCGTCGCCTCGGCATTACCGTACTTCTGCTGGTCGGTGTGGCACACGACGCAGTATCTGGTGTCGTACTTCGCGCCGTCATGGAAGGCCGCGGCCGAGTTGTTGCTGACTTTACTAAACGGCCCGCTGGTATTGCCCGCGGCGGGGTTCAGCGTGGGCGACGCCGTCGCCGACTCCAATCCCTTATAGGAAGGCGGATAGCTGCCAACCGTCCCGGCGCTCACCGAGTCGGCGACGCGACCACCCAGCCGGTCGTGGCAGGCGTCGCACTTGGCGGTGGAAACGATGTCGCGCCCGGAATCGGTTACCGGCACTGCTTTGCCGGTGGCGGGAATGAAATCATAGATGACGTCCAAGGGATGGGCGAGCGGCACCGCGGGGGTGCTAGACACCGAGCAGTCGGGGGTATTGCTGCCAGTGCCTGGGGCTGCGCCGGAAATCTCGATCGTCAGGCGGTGGACGAGGTTGGGGTCGTAGGTCAGGTCACCCAAATCCGCGACCTTGTCGCCGGCGGGCACCGTCGCTGCCGCAACCTCGGCCGCAATCTGCTTCACGTCGGTATAGAAAGTATAAGTGTAGGTCCCGTTGCCGTTATCGACCAAGGTACCGCTCCTGTCGGTATCGGGGTGCTCAGGAACCGAAGGATTAATGGCGCCTGTCGTCGCGTTCTTGGTCGGCACCGACATCACGATGTAGTTAACCCAGCGGCTGGGCGCGGTCCCGGTGCCCGGAACCAGCTTGGCCAGGGAGAACTGAATATTGGTGAGCATGGGTACCGTCATCGTCGGGCTCTTGCATGTATTCCCAATCCCGGTGACCGCGTTGCCATTGCCGTCCGTCACCGAGAAGGTGACCTTGGGGGGACTGTCGATGGTGACGCCGCCTACAATGACGGTCGGCTTGAGCGTGGGGAAGACGGTCGACGCCGTCCCTGCTGCGGCGTTGCTGTTTAATGCGATCGGCGCCGTGCCGGTCGGGACGGGGACCGTCGGGGCGGCTGGCGTAGCACCACTACCACTAGCGCCGCCGGCCGGGGTCGCAGAACCACCACCTCCACCGCATCCGGCAAGCGCGCCCGCCAACAGGCCCGCCATTAGCCAGCTAGCCCAACGGTACGAACTTCGCCGGTTCTGGGTCACCACCTTGGAAACCTTCATTGCAGCCCCCTTCAAGCGTTGATGTTGAATAGAAATCGATCTGGCTCAAATGCGGGCGCCGTACCCCAAGCCGCCCTTTGCTTGTCGCAGCACATGTTCTTTTGCGAAATATAGTATTGCCCAATATGGTTCGTCGTTACGTTACCCGACGAATCGATTAACCTTATTGATCTAGCTCAAAGCGAATAGAGAAATGTGAATTGCTCTGCGGCCCGCGCTGCATCGCATGAAGGAGGCGACGCAAACGCGCTTGCCCGCGCACTCGAATCTTCGCGCGCGAACCCCTTGCTCCAGCGCGCGCGTCTGACAGCGGGCAACGCAGTCGCGACGGCGCGCCGCTGAGTTTTCCGGTGAGAGCAACACCGAGTGGAGTTGAATCGCATGCCGCGCAGCGGACACGGCGCGGATCCTAAATCGGGCTCCCCGATTTCCCTTACGGATACAGTCCGCGCAGATGCCGCGCTTCGAGGATGCGCCGGCACGCCAGGGTGAACGCCGCAGTGCGCAGCGTGACGCGCGCCTCCCCGGCCGCGGTCCATATGCGCGACAAAGTACGCCCCAGGCCAAAAAAGGCGTCTTGATATAAATGAAACCCGATCCTCGGCTGAATCACCGAAGCTAATTGCCAGGACGGTGATTTTTATCGAGTCAGGCCGACGTTTCAGGCGTCGAGGGCATCGCTTGAATTGACAAAAAACGGCCCGGAGGCGCGAGCGCCTCCGGGCCGTTTCGTCCTATTTCCGAATAGTTTCTCTGGTGTAATTCCAGGGCACGACGTGCTGCGCCCGCAGTTTCGTTTGTTTGGTAACGCGCCTCAGGCGCAGTCACATAATCTTTCCTTGGCAGGATAGCCTCCTGCCGAATGACCGCTTATGCAAAACCTTCTGCACCCTCTAAAAACGATAAGGCGAATCTGATTGGCTGGCCTTATCCCATGGAATCAGGGGGACCAAACTTCATGAACAAGGCGGGCCTAGGCCCGCCTCGCTCTCATGCCTTACTTGAAGGCGGACATCACCGCGGCAACTGTGGCATCCCAAAGAGTACTGACGTCCTCAAGGAGATAGCCATTCTGCTTCCAATGGTTGAAGTCATTCACCAGCCCGCCCGCATCGTCATTATTGATCTTCTCGCTGCGGTGACACGCACCGCATGCTTTTGTGGCAGGCCCGGTGACATACGCGGGTATGGTACCGATGTTTCTCGTCGTGCCTTTGAGGGTGGCCGACCCCGACAGGAGACCCGGCAGGGACTTGGACGGATCCGATACGCCATACATCCCCGACACATGGCAGGATTCGCAGTCCGCCGTTCCCGCACCTCCGACCCCAAACCTCGGGAATTCGGTGCCGGTGTGGCTCTTGTATTCCATCGCCTCAAACGTGTCGCTGAAATCGATATTACCTATATCAAATGCCTGGAACGAGTGGATGGCATGAACATAGGAATCAATCGACCTCGACTGCATCTCCAGATGCGAACCACCGGAGGACGGCACGTGGCAGAGTCGGCAGACCACGATGTTGCCGCCCCTGTCTCCGGAATGGAAAGTAGTCGCGAGCTGGTCGTGGCAGGTGTTGCAGCCCTTGGTTGCCGCATAACCCGAGGACGTTGTTACCGCCGTATCCATGACGTTCACGATGGGTGAGAAATAGGTCACGAATTTGTTTGTCGCCAAATCGAAGGTTTTCGACGGCGCATCCAGGCCAACGGTGTTGCCATCTGCATTCTTCAGTGCAGGCATAACCGCAATTTCCAGCCGCTTGACGGTGCCATCGGCAATCATGTCTTTCCACGGAGAAAGATCTGCCTTAACTTCCCACGCGCCGGCCGAGGCCGAAACCGTCGTAAAGCGGGGATTGGTCGTCTTTCCGTCAACAGCAAATTCCAGCAACCTATTCCCGTCGGCGTCGCGACCGTGTGGCGTCACGATGAAATCCTTCGTGTTGTAGCCGTACAGGCCGACCATTACCGTTGGCGTGATGCCGCTTGCCGAAAGGCTTCCGACTGAGCCAGCTGCGCTGAACTTGATGTCAAGAACGTTGCTGCTGTCGATTGACGCGCTGTCAATACTCGCCGTAATGTTGGTGGAATACCGTGTGCCATCGGAAGCATAGATCAGCGGATCATAACCGCCGGTGTGTATCTGCGAAAAACTGGAAGCGGTCGTACCGTCATGGCACAGGGTGCAATTCACCCCTGTCAAAGTCGTCACGTCCGTGACATAGGCGCTGTGGTTGTAGGGAGCCGCTTTCATTTTGGCTGTTATGCCATCGAAAGAGTGACAGCTGATGCAGGTCTCTGCTCTAAAATTGGCAGGTTTGAATATCCCCGTGGTTGCGTCCATATTGCCTTTATGGCAGGCCACGCAGTTTCTCATCGACTGCGGATAGGGGAACTCCATGGCATGCGACATGTGCACGTCGTTCATGAGCCTGGTTTTATATGCATACTTGGTCTTTTCGGCAGCCGTGAGAGCGGCACCACCGTTTACCGCAACAGCGCGGTCGCTCAAAGCTTGAGCATACGCAGCTTTCGTTGTATCCGTCGGGTTCGCTGCAGCGTCTGCCCGTGCAAGCTTTGCTTCCTGCAGGAGCTGCCAGAATGCATCACCGCCCGTCCGTTGGTCGGAGTGACATGCTTTGCAGACGTAAAACTGCTGGGTCGTGCCTGGGGCAGCCCCCGGCGTGTTATCGTCGACCGTGCCGGCGATGTAGGCGTGCTTATAAAATGGCTGGGTGTGGCAGCTTTCGCAGCCCGAGACATTTGCGGCGGAGACGTAAGGAGCCGTAGCGGCACCCATTGTCGCCCCCAGTCGCAGGACGCCCGCAAACGGGTATTGCGCTTTGTTCATGTGCGCCGCAGGAATCGATTCAAGTATCCCATCTGCGCCATACACAGCGACTATGCCGTCCGCGGTGGTGATGGCTGCCACATAGGCTTTATCCGTAGCGCTGGTGAATGTCTTTACCATCGTGCAGCCGCCAGCGCCATCATAGCTTATCGTGCCATTAGCCGATGAGCCCGAAGTAGTGGGCTTTAACGACATGCCCGACCCCGCATAGGTGAACGTCTTTGACGCAGCATCGTACGGGTCGTAGTAAGACCCGATTGTGAAAGTGCTGGCCGTGCTGGAGCAATCGAGGTTAACCCCCGCCTTAGTTGAGGACAGTGTGAATTTGAGCGTGGTCGTGTCGGTCCCATTGGACGCGATGGTCATATTCGTAACTTTAATGACGCCACCCTGATAGAGCTTGTCATATTCCGTCTGATGCCCTGGGCCGGAACGGGCGATCGGCGCGCTACCGGCGTGACAGGTTGCACATGTCTCACCGCCAACCGTCGCAGCCAGCGCTACAGCTTCTGCCGTAGGAGGCGTCACAATAGAGGTAGGCGTTGTAGGCGTTGCAGGCGTTGCAGGCGTAGCGGAGCCTCCTCCGCCACCACCGCAAGCGGCCAGTGTACCAACCATCAGGGCCGTAGCCCCCCAACGTCCAACTGTGGGTATCTTCATTCTTGCTCCCCTTATTTAAAAACCACTGCCTCGACTCCGAAATAAGCCTTTTCCCTGATCATTAAGCTGTTGCAATTTTGGTCTGGAGCTTAGGGATCCTCAATGCGGATTCGCTTTTACGTTTAATAACTTACGTTGAATAGCACGTCAAAATCGAGCAAACCCTAACGCAAGCATCGCAACATTCGCAGCCTTCGTTCGCTAATGTCCTTTTCTTTCTAAAAAGCACTATTGATAAAAATCACAATTTTTCCCGATTTTCTTTTGATCCAGGTCAAACTCGTCGTACTGTGTTGCGTCGTATCCATACGCTCCGGCAGGCGCGAGTGAAGGCGGTGCTGCGCCTGCGAGGCTGCGGCTCTATCGGTAAGCCTCGCCGCGATGCCTAAGGCGGGTCATTTGCGTAAGAACTTATGCAAGCGATTGATTCCCGATCGGCCAGATCTGGGACTACGCGGTAATCGCTCGGGAGATACCGCGACGCGCGCACCGGCTTGCATGGCCTTGCCTCTACCGCGTGGGTTAGCCCGGGGGAGTTGTGCGAGAAATCTCAAATCCGCGGCACTGGCCGATCGAGCCTGGACGGCTGATTATCTGCGGCTGCAGTGAACCTAAGCGCCCGGGCCGAGGCGTTGCGTCACCCGGTCAAGCGTAACAGTGCGTCCGTAGCCCGCGCAGATGCCGCGCTTCAAGGATGCGCCGGCACGCGCGGGTGAACGCTGCGGTGCGCAGCGTGACGCGCGCCTCCCCGGCCGCCGCCCACAGCGCGTTGAAGGCGTCGCTCATGATTTTGTCCGGGCTGCCGTTGACCTCTTCCGCGGTCCAGAATTAGCTGGAGATGTCCTGCACCCACTCGAAGTAGCTGACGGTGACGCTGCCGGCGTTGCCGACGTTGCCGAAGCCCTGGACGCACACGCGCGCGCCTTCGAGCGGCAGGCCGATTTTGGCCGCCGCCGCGCGCCCGCAAACGAACACGCCGCGTCCGGTGGCATCGCGCCGCCCGCGGCTGCCGCCCAGCGACAGGGGTTTGCCGGTCACCACCGCGGTCGAAGTCGCGCCGTGCATCATGGTTTCGACGAGGTACGCGAGTTCCCCGAGCGAGGAAGTCGCGCGGTCTACCTGCTGCAGGAATACGCCCTAGGAACCGACGCCCTTCGGCTCCAGGTAGGAAGGCAATGCATGCGTTGGGGTCATATTGTGACCTTAAGGAAGCAGCTTGAATGCCGTTCTGAGAATGGAATGGGAAGAAGGATGGGAAAGCATTATTCCGAGGCCTCAGGCCGAGGAATCTGCTTTTTCTTCTGCGGCACCACGAAAAGCAGATTCTTCGCCAAGAAAGGGATGGGGCCCCTTCCCCCACCTTGTTCGAAATGACAGTGTTCTTGCAGTTCTTAAGCGCGCAGACCCCTGCGATCGCTGGCGACTGAATTCCGCAATATCAGATGTCTTTCGATTCGAGCGCGATCTGCCGGCGCAACTCGCGGTAGCGCGCATCACAGTCCTCGCCGAACAGCGGATCGGAGCCGTTCGGAATCGCTTCCATCACCGCCTCCCAGTCCTGCGGCGTCAGCAAGTCCTCCGCCCGCGGCACGATATCGCGGTCTTCGAGCGTGAGATGGCGGCGGTAGTACACCAGGTAAGTCGCCGCGGCGGCTTCCACCTTTGCGCGCTCGACCACGACATCCTCGACAACTTGTTCCAGGTACTTGAGCAGTTCGGTGCCGGCGGCGGCAATCACCCGATGCTCCTGCATCAGTTGGTCGACCATGGGCTTGATCGCGGGGTCGCGTTGGGCCAGCCGTGCAAACGCCACGTCCTCGCGCGCATGGTGATAGCGGTCCGGGAAATAACGCAGGTAGCTGACCACATCGAGCATCAGCTCGAAGTTGGGCTGGTTGTCGGCATGAAACGCGGCGACCTGCCGCTCCAGAAGATCCAGCAGCCGGGTGAAATGCCTGTGCTCGGCGTGCCAAGAGTCGATTACATCGGACATGCGAACCTCCCACGGGATGCCGGCGCGAGCATGCGTCTGGCCTAGCGCACGCTGGGACCGGGACCGGGACCCGCGCCACCGCCACCGCCTCGGCCCCCGCCGCGTCCGCCCGTGCGGCCGATGGTCCTGCGACCGCGGTTCCTCGGGGAATTATGCGGCTTTTCCGGCCGCGGCATCTTCTGCCCCCGCGGTCGCGCGTTCCTCGGCATCGCGCCCTGGCCCTTGCCGCCGACCATGGACTGCACCCGGTTGATCTCGTTCACTACCGCTTCGACGTTGATCGCATAAATCGTGTCCGGCCCGTGCTGCTGCAAAGCCTCTTTCTCCTGCTCGAGCAGCACCTGCAGTTTGCGCAGTGCCTCGCTGCACGAAGCGGCCAGGCCCGACTCCTGCTCGGTTCCCTGCCGATGCATCTCGATGGCGGCAATGCCATCGGTCACTTCGTCGCTTGCCATTCGTGTGCTCATGCCAATAGTTCTCCGTATTTTCCCTTGGGAACGCGCTCAAACGCTGCGGTGGCACCCTGTGCCTGCTTGCGGCGCGCGGCTCGCGCCGCGCCCGGTGCGGCCTCCTGCCGCTTCAGAACTCCGCGCCAGGCGCTCGCCTGGTCGCACTGACGTCAGCCCCGGGGCTGACTAAGGAGCCGGCCGCGCTCGGGCGGCGGTAGCCCCAGCGGCGAATCATACTATAAACTGCGCCGGCACCGCGCCGCGGCGTTTGATCAGGGTCAAGTCTGGTGCGATCAGTCCGCCGCCCGCGCAGGCTTGACATTGCTCAAGCGGGGACCGCAGCATCGGAGTAACTTGGCCTGCGCAAGCATCATTTCGGGAACCGATTTTTGCACCCAGCCCGCGAAAACAATTCGACGCGCGCAGCCGCCACCGGAGCCGAGGACCTGGACCGGCTGATTGCGGCCCTGCGCGAACCGGCGCGCTATGCGCATGCGGTCGGGCGCGTCGAACTGCTGCAAACCCACATCTCCTGCATCCTGCTCGCCGGCGACTATGCCTACAAGATCAAGAAGCCGGTAAACCTCGGCTTTCTGGATTTCAGCACGCTCGCCGCCCGCCGGCACTATTGCGAGGAGGAACTGCGCCTGAACCGTCGCACCGCGCCCGGGCTGTATCTGGATGTGCTCGCGATCGGCGGCAGCGCGTCCGCGCCGGTGATCGGCGGCGGCGGCGCGGCGATCGAATACGCGCTCAGGATGCGGCGTTTCGGCCAGGACGATCTGCTCGACCGGATGGCACGCAGCGGCACGCTCGCGCCGCCGCATATCGACGCGCTCGCCCGCGGCCTGGCCGCGTTCCATGGGCAAATCGCGCGCTCAGGCAACGGCGACGCGTACGGAAGCCCGCAGCGCATACTTGCGCCCGCCATGCAGAACTTCGAGCAAATGCTGCCTCTGATAGGCGCGAAAGCGGATATCGCGCTGCTCGCGCGGCTGCGCGACTGGACCGTGCGCGAGCACGCCGCCCTCGCCCCCGTGTTCGAAGCGCGCAAGCGCGACGGCTGGGTACGCGAGTGCCATGGCGACCTGCACCTGGGGAACATCGCGCTGCTCGAAGGCGTGCCCACGCCTTTTGACGCCATCGAGTTCAACCCGGATTTTCGCTGGACCGATGTCATGAATGAAATCGCGTTTTTGGCGATGGACCTCTTCGATCACCGCCTGCCGCGGCTCGCGTATCGCTTCCTCAACGCCTATCTGGAGCAGACCGGCGACTACGCCGGTCTGCGCGTGCTGCGCTTCTACCTCGTCTATCGAGCGCTGGTGCGCGCCAAGGTCGCCTGCCTGCGCGCGCATCAGGCCGGCATCGCGGCGCAGGCGAAAAGCGAAATCGAACAGGAGCAGCGGCGGCATTTGCAGCTGGCCGAACGCCTGGCCGCACCCGCGCACCCCGCGCTGTTGATCATGCACGGACTGTCGGGGTCGGGCAAAACCACCGTCGCCCAGGACCTGCTCGAAGCGCTGGGGGCGGTGCGCCTGCGCTCGGACGTGGAGCGCAAGCGCCTTTATGGCATCGCGCCGCAAGCGCACTCGGACTCGGCGCCGGCTGCGGGCCTGTACACCCCCGCCGCGAGCGAGCGCACCTATGCGCGCCTGGCCGAACTCACGCGCGAGCTGCTCGCCGCGCGCTATCCGGTCATCGTCGACGCGGCCTTTCTCAAGCGCGAACAGCGCGACCGCTTTGCCGCGCTCGCGCGCGACGCCGGCGCGCGCTTCCTCATCGCCGCTTGCACCGCTCCGGCGGAGACCTTGCGCGCGCGCGTGGCCGCGCGGATGCGCGAAGCGCGCGATGCTTCCGAGGCCGGGCTGGCGGTGTTGGAACGCCAATTCGCAACGGCCGAGCCGCTCGCGCCGGACGAGGCCGGGTACACGATGACCCTGGACGCGCAGCACGGCTGCGGCGCGCCCGAAGCGACGGCGCTGGCGCGCCGCCTCGGCCTCGAAGCAGCCTGAACATTCCCCGCCCTTGTGGATGCAACACTGCTCGGCGGCGGATACGCCTGCCGTAGCGCAGGCAGGCCGGCAAGTAGCGGCGCGATGGCAGTCTGCATGAGTTCCTGTTCCTATGCTCTCCGCGGCAGCGTTACGGGTTTATCGTCGCCCCGACGGACGGCGCAACATGCCGCGCGTTTCAATTTACGTGTATTCGAATGTCTTGTAGAGTTCGGTATCCACCCGCGGCCCAGCCGTGCAATGAAGCGACCATGACCGCCCCCACATATCTGACACTGCACGAACTGGTCAAGAAGGCCCGGCAAAAGCTGAATCACGACAACTGGGACTATATCGTCGGCGGCGCCGAAACCGAGACCACGGTCAGGCGCAACCGGCTGGCCCTCGATGCGATCGCGTTCCGCCCGCGCGTGCTGCGCGACGTCAGCCATGTCGATGCGTCAAGCAGCTTCCTCGGGCGCAAGCTGCGCCTGCCGCTGCTGCTCGCACCGATCGGCGGCCTGGAACTTTTCGCGCCCGAAGGCGGTGCCGCCGCGGCCGAGGCGGCACAACAGTTCGGCGTCTCCCACATGCTGAGTTCGGTGTGCGAACCGGGTCTGGAAGCCGTGGCGCAGGCGGCACCTGAAGCGCTGCGCATCTATCAGCTTTACGTGCGCGGCGACGCCGGCTGGGTCGATGCACAGGCCGAGCGCGCGATCGCCGCCGGCTATGCCGCGTTCTGCCTCACCGTCGACACCGCCTACTACGGCCGGCGCGAGCGCGACCTGGCGAAACGCCATAGCCGCAGCGGTCCCATGCCGGATCGGAAATTTCAGGCCCGGCTCAGCTGGGACGACGTGGACAGGCTCAAAGCCAAGTTCGCGATCCCGCTCATCCTGAAAGGAATCGCTACCGCGGAAGACGCGACGCTGGCGCTGGAGCACGGCGTCGACATGATCTACGTGTCGAATCACGGCGGGCGCCAGCTCGACCATGGCCGCGGAGCAATGGAGGTGCTCGCGGAAGTCGTCGCAGCGGTCGCGGGGCGCGCGCCCATCATCATCGACGGCGGATTCAATCGCGGCACGGACATCGTCAAGGCGCTCGCCGCCGGCGCAAGCCTGGTCGGCCTCGGACGCATGCAATGCATAGGCCTGGCCGCGGGCGGCCAGGCCGGCCTCACGCGCCTGCTCGAAATCCTCGAGGAGGAGATCCACATCTGCCTCGGCTTGCTCGGGGTCGATGCCTGGAGCGCGCTCGATCGGTCGTATCTGCATGCGGCTGCCGCGGTCGGCACGGGGGAGACGCTGGGCGCGTTTCCGCTGCTTGCGCTAGAAGAGAAATCTTTTTACTAAGAGGCAATTGAGAACAACCATGCCGGCAATTGTCATTCCGAGGCCGCCGGCCGAGGAATCTGCTTCTTGAACTAGGCAAAAAGCAGATCCCTCGCTGCGCTCGGGATGACAGCCTTCAAATTTGTCCCACGTAGTATGTGAATCCCGGAAACCGAACTGACAAAGGCAGGGCCAGACATGCAATGGACTGAACGGCGCGAGCGCTTCCGCGCGATACTCGAAGGCAAGGCTTGCATTCATCCGGCTTCGGTGTTCGATCCGGTTTCGGCGCGCATCGCCGAAGATCTCGGCTTCGAGCTCGGCATGTTCGCCGGATCGATCGCTTCCCTGACGGTGCTGGGCGCGCCTGACCAGACGCTGATCACCCTCACCGAATTCGCCGAGCAGGCGCATCGAATCTGCCGCGCCGCCGCTCTGCCGCTGCTGGTGGACGCCGACCACGGCTACGGCAATGCGCTCAACGTCATGCGCACGGTGGAAGAACTCGAGACTGCGGGCGTCGCCGCGCTCACCATCGAAGACACCGCCCTGCCCCAGGCCTTCGGCGCGGACGCCGGCGCAAAGCTGACTGCCATCGAAGAGGGTGTGGGCAAGATGAAGGCCGCGCTCGCGGCCAGGCGGGACCCGCGCCTGGCGGTCGTGGGGCGCACCAGCGCCATGGGGATCAGCGGCCTGGAGGATGCGCTGGCGCGGTCCAAGGCCTATGAAGCGGCGGGGGTCGATGCGCTGTTTTTCACCGGCGTGCGCACGCGCGCGCAGCTTGAGGCGCTCGCCGCAGGGTGCAGGATTCCCATCGTGCTCGGCGGCGTCGGCGCGGACCTGAACGACCGCGACTATCTCGGCGCACACGGCGTACGCATCAGCCTGCAGGGACACCAGCCGTTCATGGCAGCGGTGGCGGCGGTGCGTGAAACCATGAAAGCGCTGCGCGAGGGCACGCCGCCGGCGAAGCTCGCGAACATCGCTTCCGCGCAGCTGATGCAGCAGCTCAGCCGCGACGCCGATTACGCGAGCTGGAGCGAGCGCTTTCTCGGCGGCGCCAAGAGTTGAATCGGCGACCAAGCATACGGCCGGACAGCGCGCCCCTTGCCGTGCAGAATCCGCAGCCGCCCGGCAAAGCCGGACGAGCACACCGAAGGCTTTTTGAAAATCAAGGAGTCATGAATCCATGGAACTACCCGAATACCAGACCCTCAAGACCGAGATCGCCGCGCCCCATGTGCTGCTGGTCACCCTCAACCGGCCGGAGATCGCCAATGCACTAAACACCCAGATGGGCCGCGAATTTCTCGACCTGTGGACGCGCCTGACCGAAGACGCAGGGGACGTGCGCTGCGTGGTGCTCACAGGAGCGGGCGACAAGGTGTTCTGTGCCGGCGCCGACCTGAAGGAACGCAACGGCATGACGCGCGAGCAATGGCGGCGCCAGCATGAATTGTTCGAGCGCCATTATTGGGCCATGACGGACCTGCCTGTGCCGGTGATCGCGGCGGTCAACGGCCACGCCTATGCCGGCGGTTTCGAAGCCGTGCTCTCCTGCGACTTCGCCTACGCCGTGCACAGCGCGCGCTTTGCTCTGACCGAAGTGACCCTGGGCATCATGCCCGGCGCCGGCGGCACGCAGAACCTGCCGCGCGCGGTGGGCGAGCGCCGCGCCAAGGAAATCATCATGACCGCGCGCCCATTCTCTGCGCAGCAGGCGTACGACTGGGGCGTGGTGAACGCGCTATGCGAGCCCGGCGAACTCATGCCGAAGGTGCTCGACACCGCGCGCGCCATTGCCGGCAACGCGCCCTTGTCCATCCGCCAGGTGAAGAAATCGGTGCGCTACGGCATGCAGATGGAACTGAAGACCGCCTTCCGCTTCGAAGTCGAGGCCTACAACCACCTGGTGGAAACCGAGGACCGCTACGAGGGCATCAAGGCCTTCAACGAAAAGCGCAAGCCCGTTTTCAAGGGAAAATAAGAAAGCTATTACGTGGTTCGTGGTTCGTGGTTCGTGGTTCGTGGTTCGTGGTTCGTGGTTCGTGGGTCGTGGGTCGTGGGTCGTGGGTCGTGGTTCGTGGTTCGTGGTTCGTGGGTCGTGGGTCGCGTGTCGTGGTTTGCGAGTCGTGGTACGAATCACGAACAACGAACCACGAACCACGATTAACGAACCACGATTAACGAACCACGCTTCATCCCAGCATGCGCAGGCTTTCCTGCTCGTCCAGTCTGTTCAGGACACGGTACAGGCGATCTGCATCGAGGCGCTCCGCGCCGGAGACGCAATCCAGAAACTTTGCCTTGAGTTCCTCTTCCCGCAGCGGCAGCTTGGCATTGCCGCGCGCAAAGCGGATCTCGCCCGAGTCCAGCTTGCGTCCATCGCGCAATTCGAGCACGACCCGGTCGTTCAGCGCGAACACCGGCTCTATCGGGCAGCGTGTGTCCACGGTCGCAATGCGTACCTTTCCCATCAGCTCGCGCAGCGGCGCTTGCGCCACGAATGTATCCGTGAGTTGCGCCAACCCGACCTTGCGCGCGACCAGCGCCGACGCAATCGCGAATTCGAGGCTGAACTTGGCTTCGAGCCCGGTTGCCGGCGCGTGGTTGCGCAGCATCGAGGCCTGTGCCTCGCCTATGGTGGCGTCGACGTGCACCACGTCCTGCGGCTTGAGGTCATGCGCTTTGGCGAGATCGAGCAAGGCGTCGATCACGCGGTGCGCCGAATAGCACATCGGGTACTTTTTTATCGACAGGCCGGCATCCAGAATGCGCAACTGCCGGCCCAGGCCGGACGCCGCGCGCTCACGCTCGGCGCGGCCCTTGGGCGAAAGCGCCGCGAGGAAACCCGCCTGATGCTCGAACGCGTCTGGCGCGGCGGTGAGCCCCATCGCCGCGAGCCGCACCGCCTCGATCGCGCCGGCCGCGGCGCGGCCGGCGTGCAGCGGCTTGGTCATGGTACCGAAATTGGCTACCAGCCCGCTCGCCATGCTCGCTGCTACAGCGAGCGCATTGCGGCAGTTTGCAGGGGAAAGCTGGTGCAGATGCGCCACGGCGGCGGCCGCGCCCACCGTGCCCATCACCGCGGTCGGATGCCAGCCTTTGAGGTGGTAGGCATCGGGCTCGCGTGACAGCAGCTCGGCCCAGACTTCGTAGCCCACTAGATAAGCGCGCAGCGCCTCCGCGCCGGATGCGCCCAAGCGCTCGCCCTCAGCCAGCACCGCCGGCACCAGCACCGCGCTCGGATGGCCGCCCAGCGCGACGTCGTCGTAGTCGAGCGCATGCGCGGCTGTGGCGTTGATCAGCGCGGCATCGGCTGCGCTCGCGCGCCCCGCCCCGAACAGCACGCGCGCTTCGCGTGCCGCGGAAAGCCGCGCCGCGACGAACTGCTGCACGATGCCCACCACGGGCTCGTTTCTGCCTGCGATCATGGTGGCGACGGCATCGATGAAGCCGGTGCGCACGATGCGCGCCGCCTCGTCCGGCACCGCAAGGCCGCCGCTGACGAAATGCGCAATCGAATCGCTCAGCCCGGTCATACAAGTTCCTATTGAGTGAAAGCGGCGAACGCTTCTGCCGGAACCGGATTGCCCGCCAGGTAGCCCTGAAATTCGTCACAGCCGTTCGCGCGCAGAAAATCGAGCTGCTCCTGGCGCTCCACGCCTTCGGCCAGCGCCGTGAGCTTCAGCGTTTTCGCCAGATTGATAATGGCGATGGCGATGGCGCGTTCATCCGCGTCGGTGCCCAGATCGTCGATGAAGGAACGGTCGATTTTGAGCTTGTCGATCGGATAGCGCTTCAGATAGGCGAGCGAGGAATAGCCGGTGCCGAAGTCGTCGATCGTGATCCTGACGCCGAGCGCGCGCAATCCTGCCAGCGCGCTGCCGACGATGTCCTTGTCCATCAGCAGGCTTTCAGTCAGCTCGAGCTCCAGATAGCGGCCTTCGAGGCCGGTCTCGTCCAGCACCCGCTGCACGCTGGCCACCAGGTCGCCGCGGTGGAACTGGGCGGCCGACACGTTGACGGAAATCGGCAATGCGGGATGGCCGGCGGCCTGCCACACCATATTCTGGCGGCAAGCTTCCCGCAGCACGTAGAGTCCGATCTCGTCGATCAGTCCGCTCGCCTCGGCGAATTCGATGAATTCAGACGGATCGATCATGCCGCGCTCGGGGTGGCGCCAGCGCACCAGCGCCTCGATGCCTGTCAGTTGCAGGTCGCCGACGCGCAGTTGCGGCTGGTAGTACAGCACGAATTCGCCGCGCTGCACCGCCTGGCGCAGCTGCGACTCCTGCTCCAGCGTTGCAACGCCTTCGTCCACCAGCCCCGGGG
>Ga0307377_10000852_pt1 | contig 40480 bp, 44 predicted proteins | sample TR3MG_FD_202535 | JGI IMG/M metagenome (GOLD analysis project Ga0307377, IMG submission 202535) | Soil microbial communities from Risofladan, Vaasa, Finland - TR-3 | ecosystem: Environmental > Terrestrial > Soil > Coastal area > Acid sulfate soil | place: Finland: Risofladan, Vaasa | collected...
TGTGGTGTTGGTGGGGATGTTCTGCCAGCTTGTATTGGTGGTTCCTGTCGCAATCCAGAGCGGGGCGGTTGTCGAGTTTAACTGTACGAACTTAGTGCCTATCGCAGAAGGAGTCACCGTACCTACCGGCGTGTTGTTGCTTACAAGCACACCGGACGCTGACGTGATGTGTGCCCAATCGAAACTGACGGCCCCCGCTTGCAGCGTGTTGGACAAATCCCAAACTAGCAGGCCAGTGTTGTTTCCGTATCCGTCCTGAGACACGTACACAGCCGGTAGACCGCCCGTTTCATTGAAAGTGTTCCCAGCGAATTTCAGATAGCCAACGCCGCGAAAGTCTGTGCAATTTGCATTGCTCGCGGAGCAGTTGAACGTGTTTCCCTGCACCGTAACCTGAGCCGACGTAAAAGGATTCAGAGAGCTTCCAGGGATAGCCACGAGAGCGTTGCCGTTCGGTGACCAAGTTTGGTTGTCTACAAGTTTCACCGCTCCATTCATGCCGGTGCTGAGAGCGATGGCTGCTTCGGTTCCCGCGCTTCCACCGCTTCCAGCGTGGATGATATTGCCTGCTGCGGTAAGATTGGTCACGTAGTTCGTGTAGAGACATCCTGAGCAGTTATTCAGGTTGTTGCCGTTCACAATCACGTCTGTGGCATAACTAGGGACACTGGTTCCAAGAACGCTCACGCACGGCAGCTTGACGCCCGCCACTCCGCCGACGCTCCCTGTGGTTGTCTCTCCTGATCCATCACAAGTGTTGTTCGTGATTTGAGCGCGAGCCTGCGTGCTCGATCCGGTTAGGTTTCCAGCGAAGTAGGTATAGGTGCCAATGTGTGATCCTTGAGCCGCGCTGGTCTGCGCGTTCACCGCCACGTTTGAATCGATAATCACATCGCTTGAAGCCTTGATGACCATGCAGGCGAAGCCGCAAGCCTCAAAGTAGTTGTGCGCGATGTTGACCCCACCGCTCGATGGATAGAGATGTATCGCAGCAACGTCCGAGCCAAGATAGTTTCCGCCGTATCCCCAAAAGTAGTTGCCAATGGCGGTGAACTGCGAGAAGTTTCCAGGGTTCGGGATGCCTGTCCCTACCGGACGCGTGGCCACGAAGATGCCGCCGGGACTTTGTCCTGTCGCGGATAAGGCACTGGCTACGGCAGAGTTGTAATTGAAGTTGATCTGCCCCATGCACCCAGTTCCGCCCGATCCGACATAGGCGATAAACGTGGGTTGTGCTCCCGTTGAGTCAGTCCCCATGAGTGCCTGATTCGTAAAGAAGCTGCCCTCAATCGTCAGTGTCCCGCAGAATGCCGACACGTTTACCACGCTGGAAGCGGAGTTCTGCACATGCACGTAGCGAAGCGTGAGAGATGTTCCTGTAGGCAATGCCGCACTAATCAGCGTAGGCCATGTGCTAGTTTGTCCCGCGAAGTTTCCGTCAATCGTGCCACCCTCGATGGTTAGATGGTTGCTGGTCATGGCGATCATCGGGTTGGCTGTCGCGCTCTTGTGAAAGAGTGTGGCTTTGCGATTTAGGAGAAAACTGGCGTCCGACGAGAGCGCCACGTTGTCGAGCAAATAGGTTCCGGGAGGGAAGTACAACTCCTGCCCGTTTGCAGCCGTGATTGCAGCGTTGAGCGCTGCAGTGTCATTGGTGATCCCGTCACCCTTTAAACCGAAGCAGGAGGTGACTTCCATTGCCGCGCTCTTATCGCAGACCGCGTTCCCGCCCACGGTTCCAGTCGGCGCTCCAGCGGGTAATGTAATGCCAGCCGCGACGGTGCCTGAGAAGGTGGCCGATGTGCCGGTCAGGGGTCCGGTGAGCGTGCCACCCGGACCTACTATATTGGTGAATGCTCCAGGTTGTGTAGCCGCCCCCGTGCCGCCTTGCGTGAGTGTGCAAGGTAATGCACCCCCGCAGCCCGTTCCAGTGCCGCCGACCTGCACTGCACCTCCCGTTATAGCCACTTGCGCGCGCAGCGGTAGTGCGTAGAGTGCGAGAGCAATAGCGAATGCTACGATAAGTGCGCATTTATGCTTATGAACCATGGTTCTCCTTAATACCCCGCGCATTGATACCATTGAGTGCCTGTGGCCTGCGTCGAGCTAAACGTGAATACAGCCGTGGTCGTGGTTGTTGCAGTTTGTATGCTCCCATTAACTGCGGCAGGAAATGCGCATGTCCATCCATTAGGAGCTGCTTGCAGTGTGACCGTAAGCACGCACGCCGTGGTAGACCCATTTGTAAGCGTGAAATCCCCAGCCGCCGCCCCGCCGATTGGCGCGCTCACTGCGCACCCAGCCCCAGTTACTGTCACCGCTGGCGTACCACCTTGGATGATCGCACTACCGCCGCCGACTGTAACCAATGTCCCACTACCTGTCAAGTTGACTGGGCCGATAATGGCAGTGATACCTGTGATGGTGGCCGCCGAAATGTGCGGTGTTGTAAGTGATGCTCCACTTGCCAGCACTACATTCCCTGATCCGGTTACGCCGTAGCTGGTTCCCCACGCCGCTCCGGTAGAGTTGGGAATACCAGCGGCAGGGTACGGAATTACAGCGTACTGCGGAATGTTCAGAACAGTGCCGGTAAGCGTGGCAGACCCGCTGGTGCCTATCGTGGTTAGCGAGAAGATACTAGCCAATGCTGTTGCCGGGTTTTTAGTGTTGAACTGCCAAAGTGTGTCAGGCGTGGAAGTGGGACCGATGATGGCGTAGTCACCAGTCGGTGCACCACCTACGGACACACCATCACCTCCTACCATGTTTAAGCCTGTGCCGGTTGGTTGCGTGATGGTCTGCGAAGCCGTGGGATTCAGCAGTACAACATTACCCAATGCCGCGCTGGACGCCCAACCTGCAGACCCGCAGAAATACTGTAGATTAGACGTTGTGTCCACATATGGCATGCCGTAGCTGTAAAATGACAGGCTGACGCCCGTGCCACCAGCCGTCGCGCCCTGGCTCAAGATGACAGTGTGAGTGGAGGCATTGACGGCCGCCACCGTCGTCCCGGCCGCTATTCCGGTGCCGGCCACCGTTTGGCCGGGCATCACGTCCGTCGGGGTTATGTCTGTAACTATGGCAGAACTTGTGGCGAGCGTGCCGGTAGCCGTGCCTGGGCAGTACGTGGTTGGCGCGCCGGTTCCTGTGGCGAACGGCCACGCTATTTGTCTGACCGGGTCTATCTGGGAAGAGGACTGGGCGAGGCACGCCGCCGCCGTAAGCACTAAAAAACTAAGCGCTGTAGAAGTATTGCGCATACACGCCGGCTCCTGATGGTGTTGGGTTATTCAATGTGACGATGTTGCTGGTCAACGTATAGGAAGTGGGTGGCTGAAACACGCCATTGACGTAGAAGCTAAGCATGGCGGCCGGATTGGGTACGTGTGCGAGCGTGTACACGCTGCCCGGCACCGCGCCTGCAGGGGTTTCCGCCGCCGCAGGCGGCAGTGTGATGCCGCTTATGTTGCCAGCCGTCAATACGGCGACGTTCAGTGCTGGCACCGTTATCGATCCGCCGAAGATAAGGTCCAGCAGGTTGAGGTCATAATTGATGGGAACTTGCCAGTTGGCCTGGTTAAAAGCTGGCACCTGTAGCCCTATGTTTGGCGTGGATGTTTCACTGGCCATCGTTAGTACCCCACCACAGTGACGAAGAGGCTAGGGCTTCCAGTGTGGTAGTTGAAGACGGTGGCCGCCGAGGTGGTGTAGGACTCCACTGTCACAACATTCTCCTGCGCCACGCCGGCTGGGTCGTAAATGGTCGCCTGCACGCCCAGGCAAGCGACAGGAAATGTCGTGGGATAGTTGAAAGTGGTCGTGCTGCTTCCGGCTATGGCGGGTACCAATATATATTGGGTTATCAGCCCTGCCGGGTTCTTGTACCAGTGGCCATTGGCGTTGCTGCCGCTTGTGAACCCAGGTGCCGCGACGGGTACGTAGCTGGTTCCATTTCCGGTTAGAACCTGCCCACTGGGTGCAGCGCCGGCTACCTTCAACGTAGAGAAGTTGCCGGGTGCCGCGTTCGCCGTCCCTATCGCTAAGCCTCCCATGCCACTCGAGGAGACGCTGGGGCCGACTGCCACTAGGGTGTATGCCGCGTCTACTTTGAATAGCTGCGCACTGATGGCGCCAGCTGTCGGATCCGGTTGTGCGGCGCCGATAGTGCCCGCCGGAAACACCACTGTATGCCCGCCAGAGGCGTCCTGCACGAACAGCAGCGTGATAGCCTGCCCAGTGGTTTGCCCGCTAATTGATAGTGTGACATTGCCGGCTAGAGCCACCTGGAACCCAGAATAGGCCGCCGCATTCAGGGTCAAGGTAGCTGCATATGAGACCGATTGCAGCTGACCGGGTACGTCAGCGGTCGTTAGCACGTTAGCCAGTACCGCTGTCAGCGTTCCAAGATTGGCATCGCTTATGGTGTAGCCTTTATTGGCCAGGGCCTGCGCGAACGCGGCTGAAAGTGTGCTTATCTGGTAAAGCGTCTTATTGGCGCTAACGCTGGGCCACAGGGCGTCCACCCCGGCACCGCCGGTGCGCGTGGAGTCCACTAGGTATTCTGAATCTGTTTCCTGATTGGCCTGCGTGGGGTTGAATTGAAGTATGTTCGTACTGCCCATCCAGTGGCCTCCTTACGACCAATGCCCTAAGTCCCACCCTGCCACGTAGGAGTTGTTCAGGTCGAAGCCGAACGCCGGCAGCGTACCAAGATTGAAGTTGTACTGCACGCCCTCAGGGCGCGGCACTATGAGGCCGCCGCGCACCGTTCCGCTGGTAGCGCCATTCACCGCGTAGCCGGCGACCATGTCTATTAGCAGCGAACTTGGCAGCCCGCCGATGAATAGCGTTGCACTCATATTCTGGTTGTCTGCTATCGTGATCCGCACGGTCGGGAACAACTTTGTCCAGACGGCGTACAGCGAGTCTATAGTCCCGTCCCACTGGTTCTGCGCTATCTTAGCCTTGATGTACACGCGATAAATGGCATCATCCAGAATCGGACTCACGCCATAGCTTGGCTGGAATGGCAATGTCCTGCCCGCGCTGGCCACTGTCCCCAGTATGTCCAACTGCGCACCCACTGCACTGTCCAAGTCCAGAGCCGTGTCCATCTGCACCAAACATTGGCTGACGTCATCGAATTTCTTAGCCAGCACGTACAGCAGAGCGTTCAATTTCGGCGAAGAAGGCGCCGTCCAGTAATGCGTCAGCCTACCAAGATAGTAGCCTATGGGCAGCGTCTCTACTGGTGCGTTACCGTATCCGCCCGTACCGTATCCACCCGTGCCATAAGCCGGATTCTGCATCATGCGGCGCTCACTTCTACGTTGCCTGCAACGCCCTCTGATACGGTATAGTACGCGGGCATGTCTATGTCGACGGAAGCCACTGTGACGAATTGCGCCGATATGCCCGTGGCCGTGGCCGTGGCCGCGTTGGTCATAGTCACTGTAGTACCACTGGCGTAGCCTGTAACGAACGTATTAGGAGGCACGCCAGTAGCCAGTATGAGTTGACCATTTGCTACTCCGGTGGCTGAGGCCACCGTTATGCTCGTGGACGTGGCGGTAGTATCCGCAGTAGTCGAGTTCGCCACGATTGAGCCCATCTGCATAGCCTTGACACCGAAAGCGGGCGAAGTGAGCGACGCGTCCAGTGTCATTATTTCGGCTATGATGGCCGAGTACGACACGGTTTCGCCGATGGCCAAGTCATTAAGGTACGCAACCACGGCACTCTGCACGCCGGCGATTTGCGCGCTCGTCGGTGACGCGCCGTAACCCACCAGGACCACGTTGACGAAAATGGGCAAGTAGGTTGGCTGATAGTAACTGATGTTTTCGACGTAGTTCGGATTTGTAGGGTCTTGCACCGCTACCGTGGTGGTGCCGTTGGTCAGGCAGCCGATGGTCTTCTTTAGATAGATTGCCAGGGCCACAGCGGCGGGCGTGCCGCCCTCCGCCACGATGGAGATGCTATGTGCCGGATTCCCCCAGCTGTCAATGGCCCCTGTTGGATTCTCAATGGACGTCCCTGGACCGCCTGGCGTGGGGTAACCCGGCGCCACGCGCGTCACGCCTGGCACGGCCAGTACGGCGGCCACGGTGGACGCTATGGGCGTAAGCGCCGGAAGGGCCACGCTGATGGCTTGTCGCGCCCTCGCATTGCTGTCTGGCTCCACCTGGACGCCCGGCACGGCTGCCGCGGCGTTGGTCACCGAGCCGGACGGCGGCGACCAGCCAAGCTGCGGCGTAGCTACGATGTTGATGGTTCCTGGGTCGGCGGCCACGTTGCCTGGGGTGGTACACACGGCGGTCACATTTACACTACCGCCTGTGATGGTGAGTGGCGTGGGCAGAGCCCACAAGTTGCCCGCCTGATCCTGCGCGAACCCGTTGGTTACCACAGCACCGGACGAGCCGGCCACGGTCAGCACAGCAGTGGAGTACGTATACGGCAGCCGCGCCAGCCCGTTCATCTTCAAGTCTCTGTCCAGACCGGCGCCGACCGCCGTCTGCGGGCTGGACTGGTTGTAGGCTAGCTGAAGACCATTATTCTGGTCGGCCTGCTTCAAGCTGAGTATGGACAGCAGTTGGTAGATTGGCGAGTCCTGGCCGACGTACTGGCTTTGGCCGTAGATGTTGAGGTACGCCTGGATGTTATCAGCGAGGATGCTCTGGTATGACGCAACTGTCAATCCGCTTGGCCCGATGGTGGGCGGCGCGTAGGGCGGTGTGGCACTCATTAATCTAACCTCCCACAGCGGCGTAAGCGCCGGGCGCGTTGGTGACGGTGACTGGCCCGAAGGCAGTCTGTGCCGTCACGGTGAACTGCAGCGCGCCGCCCTTGAACGAAGTGGACACAGAAGTGACGGCAGTGACATACGGCACGCCTGCAACCAGCTGCTGCACGCTCAGGCGCATAGCGGCCAACCCGGTCTGGCTGGCGAGTTGTCCCAGCATCTGCTGAAACACCGGCAGTCCTAGATTCAGGTTCTCCCACCACTCACCCATGAACAAGTTCAGGCGCGTAAGTATGATCTGCGCCACTGCGTCGCCGTTGGTAAGCGCAGTGCCGGGCGCAAACACGGGGTCGTTCTGCGCGTCCAAGGCTAGGTATGAAATGATGGGCGATGTGGACATTGATGTCACTGTGCTTTCAGTATTACGGTCTCGCTACCAGCCGGCACGGTCGGCCCCGCATAGCCCTTGGAAACCAGGAACGGCAAAATGTCGGCTACGAACCACTGGTAGAACGTGTCATTGACAAGCGCCTGCGCCGCGCCCACACCAGCGGCCCCGGTGACGGCCACCCCAGCGGTGGACACGTCAATTACGGTGGTGGTGCCGTCGTCAGTGCGTATCTGCCGTGACGTGGTGGAGTAGTTCGGCAGTAGGCGCCGCTGGTTCCACAGCCCGGGGTAGAACCCGCAGTCATGCACGTAGTGGCGCCGCACTTCGTTCTGCCGCTGTGTGCCGCTGACCACACCTGTGTTCTGCGCTGGTGGACTATTGGTCTGGCCATTTTGCCACCAGAAGTCTATGCATGTATCGCAGAAGATGAGCATGCCCTCGTCACCCTTCTTGAGCGGGAACGTATCGGCAAAGCCACCGCCCCGCGGCGTCATGATGGGCACGTAGACTATGGGCGGCACGTCCCACCACTGCGGCCCCGTGGCTGTGCGTACGCGCTCCTGCGTTGCGATCTGCGCTGTGACGGTCTGCGTCACCGGGTCCATGTCGGTGGTCAAGAAGGCTGGCGCAGCGCACCGCGCATCGGCCAGCGCCTGCCGCAACGCCACGCGCCACTGCGCACTCTGCGCCTGGTTGACCTGGTCGGGCGTGAGCTGAAGCAGAGGATTGTAGCCAGTAGTCATGCGCCGCCTCCGAAAGAAGTGAGCAATGAATCAGCGTAGGCGGTGCTCCACCCGGTAACGTCGGTCTGCCATATGTTGCCGCGCGTGTCTCCGGTGTGTCGAACCTGCGTCACGAAAAACGTGAGGTTGGAATTGTTGGGGGATGCCAGGCCAAAAGGCAGGTTTCCGCTGAGAGGCTCAACGGCTAGCTGATTGATCTGGGTGCGCACCAGCTGTGCGATCATTGTCTTGGCAGTCACCTTTAGGCGCGGGTCAAGCAGTACAGTGAAGTCCACTCCCTGCTGAGTCTGCACAGGTGTGCCGATGATGCTGCTCGTGGTGCCATCCGGCAGAGCATACGCTGCGTCCACACCGCCGGGCGGGAACGGCGGGCTGTAGATCAGGTCCGGGGCGCGCTTGCCGCTGGCGGCCTCGGCCACGTACACTTGCAGTCCGTCAAACCACGTCTGCACGCCGTTGCTGTCCGCTACTTGCGTAAGGTACCTCGGAAGGGTGCCGAACACGGTGTTGCCACGCGGATACTGCGTGGCTTGCATGCGCTGCGCGGCCACCCGCCCCTGGTTGGCCGGCCCTAACGGCGGCAGATTGGCGCCCTGTATCATCTTGGCGACCAGCTTCTGCTGGCTGGAAAACACGCCCATGGAAAACGATTGCGGAAACAGGCTCACGCCGGCCGGGAACGCCACGCAGTGCAGTGTTAACTTTTGGTCTACGACGCCTTCACGCGTGAACAGTCCTTGGAACACGGTGCTGCTCCAGATGACGCCCATTTGGTTTGGGCCCGTCTGGAAGCCGGCCTTCAGCGTGACGTACACGTTGCCCTGTACAGCAGCCAGAACCACGTCCTGCGCAAGGTTTGGATCCATGTTGTAGACACTAATATCAGCATGCCATATAGGTGCCGTATTAGCGGCCTGCAACACTTCGAACGTTATTCGCAGCGCTTCTGGTTCCCACGTGTTGGATGTCAGCTTTACCTGCTTGGGCCCGTTATTAGGGGCGTAGTCGATGATCAGCTCGTAGGCTTGGCCCCACAAAGGCGTGGATGAAGATGGCAGTGCGAAAGTGCTCATGTGTTATTGTCCGTCCACAGCAAGCTGAATTGCGCCAGCGTGTACTGATCAGGATAGTCGTAAGGTGCGCTGCCAGTATTGAGTAGATATGCCTCTCCTATTCGCAGATACTCATACTGTGCAAGCATATTGGAAGCCGGGTACAGACCAGTTACAAGCGGTACGCTCGCGATAAGCGCCGTGCCAGTGACGTCGGTTATCGCCATTTGCCAATAGCCGGCCATGACCGAGTACGCCAGCGTCAGGCCGAGCGTTAGTGCGGCGCCGTTCACCGTCAATTGCACTGCGAACGTCTGGTTGGGCTGCGTAGTGAGCGGAACTATCTGCGCGCTCACGGCAGCGCCTGCTGGCCGGGCGAGCTGGAATAACTTCCTGATCCCGGCACGTTGACTGCCTGTGGCAAGTAATCGACCATACCTATTGGGGCCAACCCATACGCAGCTGACAGCGATGTTGCAGGCGTAGCCAGCACGGGTACTTTAGTGACCACGCCGTTAGTGCTGACAGCCTGCGGGATCTGGAACTGGCCTTGCGTGGCGGAGGGTACGGAAGACGGACTGACCACGCCCAACCCGGTAGTCTGCGTGGTGTCAGGGCGCGCCGACAACGGCGTAGTGGCCGTGGAAGCGGTGTATATCTGCTCGAACTCCACGCGCATGCGCAGGCCGGTGATGGTCTTGGCGTTCTCTTGAGGAGATACTTCCGTGACCACCATGTTGGTGTACGCGCGCAAGCGCGTGACGATCGTCAACGGCTGGCGCGCGGACTGTAGTGACAATATGGTCTGGTATGCGCTGACGCTCTTGCTGGGCGCCCCCGTGAATGGTGCAGCCGTGGACGGCGTGGTGCTGGCTGTGGAGCCAGTGGCGGGCGCGAGCTGCCCGGTGGCGTAGGCCGCCATCACGTCGCTCATGCCGACGTCCATGCTTAGCCGCGCGGGCAGCAAGTATGCATGGCTGGAGATCGACGCCCCAGTCTGCACCGGGTGCATGGTTTTCTCCAATCTTTGGGTGTGGTCTAGCGAGAACACTGCGTCGAACACGTAGGTAAACTGGGTGCTTCCGCTGCCACTTATAAGGTAGCCGCCCTCTATGTCAGAGGCAGAAACGGACCCGGAGGCACTGCCGACCATATTACTGGCGCCTTGCACTGGCGCCTGCGTCACGCTTATCATGGCCGGACCTTTGAACCATTGCGGCGGCGCGTATCCGGCTGATGCGGTGTATTCTGGCGTGGCGGCGATTACGGTCATTTCAATAGCTCCATGCTTGTGCCTGGAACTCGTCCAGGTTGCGCTGTACCTGCTTGCCAGTGCGGTCGGCCACCACGGCGGCTATGTGCTCTGCGCTGGCATTGCTTCTGCCCACCGATACGTTCACGTTGACGGACCCTATGGTCGCCCCAGATTTGTATGCTCTGTCGTACCTCTCCAACCCAGCAGCATACACCGCCGGATTGTCGCTGTAGTACGCGCCTAGCCTTCCATGCTTCAATGCACGTGCGAACTGCGTCGGGTCCGTGGCCGAGAGCGCATCCGGATAGTTGCGCTTCAGATTAGCCGCGTAGTACGCCGCGAACTCGCCCAGAGAGCCGAATGCGCGGTAATCCGTACCGGACCCCCCTGGAACGTTTATACCGGCCAGATTGTTGGCCGCGCCCAAGTGCGTAAAGCCGCCCGTCTCATGCGCCCATTGCGCCCATATTATGTCGGCAGGCACGCCGGTGGCCGCGCTCACTTGCTGCGCGGCACCTTTGGCCTCCGCCGCCAAGTCCGCCGAAGATCCGCCCGGCACGCGCATCCCCGCAGGATGTCCAGCGCGGTACGCGTCGAACAGGCCGCCCAGTACGCCGCCGCTCACTGCGCCTATCGTGGTGCCGGCCGCTCCGCCGCCCACCGCGCCGGCCAACATGCCGGCAGGGCCGCCGGCCACGCCGGCCACGCCGCCTATGATGGTTCCTAGCATACCGCCTACCGTGCCGCCGCCCACTGCACCGGTCAGCAGGCCAGTGAACTTCACCAGTAGGTCAGCGGCCACCGCGATCCAGTGGGCCACGTCCGCGATAGCACGCGCCAGTTTGTCGAACGAAACGGCACCCTGCAGCGTCTCGTCTCCGGCCAGCAGTCCTATGATGTTCGTGAACACCTGCGCGAAGTCCACGCCCACCTGCCAGACATCCTTCATTATCTTCTCTATGTCACGCCAGACAGGCAAGAAGTCCCGCACCAGCGTCTTCGAAATACGCGGTAGCGAGTTCACTACCCAATCGTTGAACTGCCGCAGCTTCTTGAGTAGTGTATCCGGCCCCAACCCCAGCGCGCGCAGGAAATCTGTCACAACGTGCATGCCTAGGTATTTGAGTTCCACTTCCATGCGTGTAAACTCAAAGCGAATGTCGCGCACCTTGCGCATCTGCGCGTCAAAATCCCTGCCTGCGGCCATAGCGCGCTGATCCTGTATGAGCGTGGCCGCGCGCCCGCGCAGTTCTGGGTCCCACATGAGGTTTTCCAGTGGCTGGCCCAGCGCGTCCATTGCCACCTTGAGGTCGCGCGCCTGATTCTTGCCCATGTACATGTGGAGCCCGAAAAGCCTAAATTCTTGGTCCGCCATGGCTACGTTGTCCACCAGCCCCACGGCGGCCGAGCCTACGGCCGCAAAGGCACCCACGAGGGCGGCCTCTACCCCAAGAACACGCTTGCTCAGCGCGCCTATGGTCCTCTCCACATCGGAGGAAATTTCACGCAGCGCCGACTGAAACTTTCCTATTCCGACAGCATCCACAGTGGCGCCGAGGCGCAAGAGGTATTCGTCAATGAAGCTGGGCATCTATTCCCCTCCTTGCTGCCTGGCGCGCCATTCCGTGTAGCGCCGCTGGTTTTCGTCCTTCACGTCAAGATACTCAAGCACGTCCGCCAAGTCACCCACGTCGTATGTGCCGTCCCACATCTCATGCTGGCGCCACAGCCCCGCCGCCACCGGGCGCCACACTAGCGCATCGATGGTCGGGAATGGCGTAGGGTCCCAACTTAGCTCTTGGCCGGGGTCGGCGAGTTCCCGGCCAAGTAAGGGGCGAGGTTGAATACCAGTGACTCGGTCATAATCTGCGTGACCAGGAATGGGTCTGTCTGTACGTCTTCAGTGCCCGGCGTCCAGCGTCCGTCGCCAGCCATCAATGGCATGGGCAGACCGCCTGCGTCTACACGGCTAGTCGCCTTAAGCGTCTCCATCTGCGCTTTCTCATAGTCGGCCAGGTCCATCTGCATGAAGCCTATCGCGCAGATGGTACGCAGACGTTGCTCTGGTGTCAGATCGGAAGCTTGCTCCGCGCCTTCCGCAGCCTCGCCACCTTGATGTGCGGCCTGCGCGGCCTTGTTGCACGCCCACATCAGGCGGTGCCACAAGTACCCACCCACAGCAGGCGTGACGCGGCGCAACTGGTACTCAGATGCGCCAATAGGCACATTCTTCGTTCTGTCATTCACTTTAGGTTCCTCCTTGCTAAGATGGTTCTACGTGTTGATCGCGTTGGCCGCCATCAAGCCCCAGGTGATGTTCTGCCCCTTGGCGGCGTACGGCTTGTCGGGAAACTTCTTGAAGCTTACTCCCTGCAAGTTGTGCTGCGAGCCGTCGGTCAGCATGACGAATTGAATGGTGGTGGCGGCCCAACCGGATACGTCGTCGTTGTTGGCGGCCAGCAGGCAGAGGTTGTAGAGGACCAGCAATTCTTGGTGAAGCAGGCTGGATTCTTGCACTTCAACATCCAGATCGGCGTTGTCGCCGGCTTCGTAACTGGTCATCACAGTGCCGTCCGCAGCCACCAGATGGCTGGTACGCTCGGTCAGCATGCGCACGATGAACTGCCCGGCGCCGATGTTGCCGCCCGTGAGCGGGATGGTAATGCCGAAGACTGGGTTCACTAGGACCCCCGTCAGACTTTTGAAGCTGTAGGTTGCGCCCTGCGCCATTGTCCGCTCTCCTTATTCTGGTTACAGCTGGGTGTACACGCCAATGACGAGCGATTGAACCGCGCCGGCACTGGTGATGGTGCAGTAAATGGGCGCGGCCTTGCCGGCGGCGATGTCCGCCTGTGACACCGTGGAATATGGCGGTGACACGTTGATGTACCCCAGCGGCACGGCGCTGCCCGTGGATGGCCCGCCATACTTTGCCAGTACAGGCGCGCCTGCCCACACGCCGCCGGCTAGGAAGCCGATGGATGCGGAGTTGGCGCACGCGTTGTTAGCGCCCTGCAGCAACAGCTGCTGCCCCGCATTAGTTTGTGGAACGGCGGGCGTGGATTGCAGCACGTTGATGATGTCGAGTTGCAGGTTGGCCACTAATACGGCCAGCTGCAGCCATAGGTATGCGGGCGAGCCGTTGCTCATGAACCCCGGCTCGTACAACTGGTACGGCTGGAAGTTGCAATAAGCGTTGAAATTGGCGCTTACGATATTTGTATACTCGGTCTGTGTAAGCGGCTCGGCGGCGATGCCGATGAGTTGCTTGTGCGCCGTGGTGAAGAAGCTACCGGCCAGCCCAGTATTCAACCCCATCTCTACGCCCATAACGGCCGCTGCAGCATAGATGTTGTTCGGATACAGGCCACCTTGTGTAGTGGCATAGGTACCGAGTACGCGGTACTTCAGCGTCTGCAATTGCAGCGCTAGATTGTTGGCCGTACCAGCCGGGATAGCTGAGTTTGCGGACCATGGATAGTAGCGGGTGGTCTGCCACAGCGGGTCGGCCCAAGCAGCCAGTGCCAGGTTGTCGGCGTCCACCGGGTTGTAGACAGATAGCCCGTACCAGCCATTGTTGGCGGCGCGGCAAGCCACAGCGGCCTGTAGAAGCGTCTCGCCTATGGCGGTGATGTTCACCTTGAGGCCGGTGCCTGCGGATGGCGACACAGCTACGGTGCTCAGCGCACTTGCGACGGTGTAGCCAGTACCCTGCGAGCCGCTTATGACCTCGGCCGTCAGCACCTGACCGCTCGTACCAACCGTGAGCACCTTGCCGGTGCCGTAGCTGGCGTTCGACTGCGTAACGGTGAAGGTGTCATTGGCTGCGTAACCGGAACCCAGCGCTCCGATGCTGGTCTGCGCGGCTGTGACCGTGGTGGACGCCGTGGCAGTGAGTACGGCGGTGGTGGCGTTTGTGACGGACGTAATGGTGGTGACCAATGCCGCGCCAGCCGCGCCTGCGCCTTCCACGATGATCGTAGTGCCTACATCGCCGCTTACGAAGTCAGCCGTGGCGCTGGTAAGTGTGTCGCTGACGGCCGTCATGGCTCCGTCGGTCACGGTACGCCCATCCAGCGTGATAGTCTGCAGCGCGGTGGGATCCTGCGCGCCAATCCAGATGAACTGCGCGGGCGTGGTCTGCGAAAGGTAGATCTGCGCCGCGATGTACTCCGGGTCGGCCGTGGTAAATCCATCCGTGAGCATGGCCGATGTGGACGAGTACTGACGTACGCGCGGGTTGACGCCGTACGACGGAATGACGCCGCTGTTGCCGATGAACAGCCCTTGGTTGAACCCAGCCGCGATCACCGCCGCTGGGGCGACCGTTACGCTAATGTCCACGATGTTCGTGAGAGAGAGGGGCGGAATTGACACTTGGTGGTCTCCTTGTGGCTACTTTGTGACCGTAAAGTCCGCCACCGGATCATTGGGCGAACCGTCGTACAGTTTCACTTCGACGCTGGTCGCAGCGCCGCCGACCGGCGTGGTCAAGGTCTCAGTGACCTGCTCGTAGAGGCTAATTTCGAAGTCTGCCCGCGGCCACCACATCGCGTTCCAGTTCTCAGGGGCATAGGTGACTTCGTGCGGGTCGTTGACCAGGTAAAGCGCGCTGTTGGAAATCTGATCGTTGACCCAGTCCATGAACATGCCGCTGCGCACGGCCCGCAGGTTGTCCTCTGCATTTGGACCATACGCTGTCCAGGCGATGCGCCAACCTTTGGTATAGGTCCACGACTGCGTGACGGGGTCGCCTGTTGTGCCGGTTCCACCGTTGGCCTCGTCGCGCACGCGGCTGTATTCCACGTCCGTGGGTACGCACAGCAGCGCGCAGCGGTCCTGGCCCGGCGTGCGAATGAACGGCTGCCCCTCCTGCTGCCAGTCAACCGTCACCCGAGAGAAGTCCGGCGGATTCACGCCGAGCATACCGCACGTGAGGGCCTGCCACAGCGTGGCCATTTGCGACACCGTGAAAGCGGAGGACTGCAATATTTGGCCATTGGGGTACGTAATGGTGGTCACGGCGCGGCTTCCAACATCTTTACCCGCGCCATGCACGTCACCCAATCGGTACTGACGCACGCCTGAGCATCCTTCAGGCTGATCTTGCCGGCGCACACCAACTTGGGCAGCGGGTCTTCTACGCCGTGGTCCTTGACGCGCGCATCGGCTATCGGCTGCGGCCACAAGTTTTGTACGGCATCCGAGCCGCCGATCTCCAGCGATATGAGGTGATCCAGCTCCCAATTGGGACCCGGGCACGCCGTAGCCTGCCCGTACGCCTTGCACGCAGCTTTCTTCTCTGATTCGCTGACTTTGCGCCACGGGCCGGTTCTGAAGTCCTTGGCGCAGAGGTTGGCCTCCACACCGCCGACCATGTGTGGCTTCTTGGATGTGTCAGCAACCAGGCGCGCGTCCACCGCGCCCGGCGTGATTTTGGGGTTGGGCCGCGCGTACTGCTGCGCCATGAGTGGCATGGCAAGCAGCGCCAAAACGAGAAACTTAATCATGCGGCCTCCTCTCGTGTGCCCATGCTCTTCCAGTAACCGCTACCGGGGTCATACTGCGTGGTCAGAATGCGGTACGTGTGACCCTCCCACTGTATCTTGTCGCTCGCGGCCGCCTGCACATCAGCCTCTACGGTCCAAATGATGTATGGTGCCACGGCGGCCTGGACGGCCAATGTAACCACGTTGCCAGAAAGCACGTAGGCCGTCGAAGGTTCCAACAATCCTCCGACATATACGTCGCACGCTCCACCGGGAGGTGCCTGACTCAGCGTGAATACCGTTCCGGGCACCGAGCCCATCGGAGTCTCGCCGTGCGTCGTCGGGGCAGGCGCGTAACCGCGCGTGGTGTACACCTGTATGGTGGTCCAGAAGGCGCGCACGCTGCCCACGCGGTCCGCCTCGGGCAGCATGGCGATTTCCTTTGGAGACGCCTGCTGCACAGGCCCCAGGATCGTGATGGGGAAAGTGGTAGATTGGAACCCACCCTCTACCCACGTGCCCGTGCTGCGCAATATAGTGAACGGCTGCGACGGGCGTAGATCCGGGTCCGAGACGACGTCCTGCATGTTGATCATCGTAGCCAATCATCAGACAACGACATGTAGAATGCCGTCGCTGATACCTCTGGATACTTCTTGTGCATCGCACTGGCCGCCCAATTAAGTCGCGCCCAACGCCCGTCATCCTTGCCGGACAACGCAGTGCGTGCCAAGTGATACAGGTTCACAGCTTCGTGCATGTACTTGGCAGGCGCCCGGCCTGCGTCTTTCGCATAGGCCGTATTCGCAATTTTTCGCAATGCTTGGCGACGGGTTTTAAATGCGTAAGGGTGGCCGGCCACCTTGACCCACACGTCGCCACCACGAATGGCTGCAAGTATACCTGGCGTATCTTTGTCGAACCTTCTAAAATCCTCTGGAAACTTGCCGCCTTTGCCGCCCCAACCAGCCTCTATAATTACGGCATCGCCAGACTTCAATTCATCGGCGTCCATCACAGCGTCCAGCGCCCTGTGCAGTTGCGCCCTATCGTATGTCTTCTTCACGGTTCCACGCTCCCAGTCTCCCATTGCGATTCAAGATAGAGGCAACCGCAGCCGTAGCAGTACGTGACTCGGGTGCGGCGCATGCGGTTCATGTATGGTTCGCGCACCTGCACGGGCATCATAAGCTCGCCCAGCCGTATGGGTGCGTCGCACTCCTTGCACGTCTCGGCTTTGTCAGCCGGTACAAAATGCGCGCGGCGCGTCACACAAGCTCCAAAGACGTGCCCAGGAACAGCGCGCCCACGAGTTCGGCCACGCGGTAGAACACCAGGCCGTTGTGTGCCTCTACGGCACTGACGGTGTAGACTGTAGGCCCCTGGCCGACTAGCCTGACGCGGTCTCCGATCTTCATATCGTCACTCCTCGTCCACTATGCCCTGTATAGCCGCGCGCATGGCACCAGTGTCAATGCCCGGACGAGCGCTGCCTTTGCGCTTAATCGTGGACGGCGCGTTGGGCGCCCAGTTGTTGCGGCTGTCGGTAAACCAGGAACGCGCCGCATTCTGCCCGCGCAGCGCTGCCCGCTTCATGTTCTTTACGGCCAGTTCATGGTCACCGGCTACCGCAGCCTTCACGCTGGCTGCTATCTCTTTCGCGATCTTTTCCTGGTTGGCATCGACGGCAGGTTCCAGCACAGGTCTCGGCTCTTGCAGTTGCAGTGGTGATCCTTTTTCATGCAGATGCAGGTCAGCAGCTGCGGAGTAGCCGGGCTTCGCCTTGCGCCCTTTGGTGAAAATGAATAGCAGCTCGGCATTGTTGATGTCGTTGTCGGCGGCCTTCTGCAGCCGCTCCTTGCGACGGCCCTTGGCCTTGCCGGCCATGCCCAGTAGCTGCGCAGACCGTGCTCCGGCCGCCGCCGCTGGCACCCCGACGTAGGCAGCTAGTTTCTGCGCGCCGAACACGCGCTTGAGCACGGCCGCAGCGCCGCTCTTGCGCGCCAGCGTAATCTTAGGGCCTGTCATCCGAACACCGCCGGGCCGGCCCCGATAACGCGCGCGGCCGTGGCGAGTTGCTGGCCGTACTTTGTAAGGTTCCACTGGCCCCACTCTTCAATCGAGGCCAGCGCCTGGTAGGACGCAGACACGTCGCCGACAGACTTGGACGTTAGGATGCCCACGGCCACGCCCTGCGCCGCGATCTGCGCGGCATTGGCCGCCACAGGTACTTGCGTCTGGCTTTGCACGGGCCAGGTGGCATAAAGCGCATCGCTGGGGGCCGGGGCAGTCAGCGTGATGGTGACGCCGGATAACGTGTAGTCCGCATCCGCACCGGGCGTCAGGAACAGCCCGTTGTTGGACAAGGACTGCAGCACGCCGCCCGGAGGTTGCCCGCTCAAGGTGTAGACGGCCTGCCCCGCTACTCCGACCGGCGTCTCGCCGTGCACCACCGTCTGCCAGGCCGTGGCGAGCGCCGTGGCGTCCGTCTCGGCCCACAAGGTGGCGTAGTGCGCGATGAACCACGCCACGGCGATGGCCCACTGGTCGAACCAGCGCGCCTGTACCAGCGACGCCACTGCCAGGCTGAGATATGCCTGCAACACGGCCAATGGCACTACGGGCTGTGTATAAAATGTGGCCGGGGCATTGATGACGGTGGAAGTAGCGGCCAAGGCCACCGTTATGGTGGTCGCACCCGTCAGCGCCGTGATCACACTGCCTGGAGGCAGCCCCGCGCACTGCATGAACTGCCCCGCCGCCAGACCGTTGGTCGACGGTACTGTGACTGTCTGGCTGCCCAGCGTGGTGGAGCAATTGGCCAGCTGCGTAGGCGGCCCGAAGAACTTAGGGCTGAACGCCAGGAAGTTGTCCAGGTAGTAAGGCGGGTTGAGCCCAAAAACGAAGTTGGTGGAGAGGCCGAAACCGTTCCAGCCGGACCCGCCCGCCATGCCGCTGCCCCACGTATTGTCGTAGAGGGCGGTGAAGTCCGGCCAGAAGCCGCTGCCGGTGTACGCCTGATAGCCGCCCATCTAGCGCCTCCTGTGGCCTACTTGGAAGAAGCCTTGAGTCCAACCGCCTTGCCTGCATCCTTCGCAGGCTTCGCCTTTGGAGCGTCCTCTTCGACGTGGTCTTCAGACATAACAGGTTCTAGCGCAGCAGCCTCAATGGCGGCTTCTTCGGTCTTTACAACTGGCGCGGGCGCAGGCGGCGTAAGGTCGACAATGCTGCCGTCCTTGATGCCCAGCTTGTAAGTCGCAGTTTCGACAATCCATTCCGGCGCGGCCACGGGTTTGCCGTTGGATGTGCGCCCGAGCGCCACGGTACGCGCAGCGCCGTCCACGTCACAATTGAAAATCTTGGATCGATTCAGGTAGATTTGACGCATTTCAATTCCTCCTCCTTGCAGGTTGTTGTTACGCGGGCAGCCTCGAAGGCCACGGGGCGGCAAGGAGGTGGCACCCCTTGGCCGTTCGGGTCTGATTCGACCGCCCGCGCAACGTCGTTGAAGTCGAATTTCGGGCACAGAAAAGGCCGCCTGGTTGGGCGGCCTGTGTGGTGCGCTTTGGTTGCGTGGTTATTTCTCAGGCTTAGACATTCCGCGAACTTTATACCACCAAGCACTGCGTTCCTCTGAAGTCAGCGCGGCCCATCTTGCCTTTGCAGATATAGAACATTTGGAGCGCGCCTCCGAAGTTCGGTGACCATCAGTTATAGCCTTGCGCCAAGCAGCCCGCTGCTTTGTTGTAGCCGTTTTAAAGCGGCTGTGCGCTCCCTCGGAGCAAGCTCGGCGGTGAGAAGCCGTTCGCATCTTGGCCTTAAACGCAGCTAAATTCTTAGGGTCTTTGTAAAACTTCGAAACGGACGCCGTACGGCGCGCTAACAGATCAGATGACATGCTCGCGGCAAGCGCCGTTCTGTACTCAAAAGACTCCATTCTTCTAAGGTGCAGAGCGCGGTTAGCGTCCGACGAAAACCAAACCTGCTTGGCAAAGCGCATCTTAGCTCTGGTTTCTTCAGTGTGTCTGAGCCCAGAAGCACCTTCACCGCCCGTCGTAAGGTTGTAGCCGCCTGGCGCCAACGTTCGTAAATTCTTAATCCACAGCGTTTCTGCTTTGTTGAGCGTGTGCACGGTTCAACACCGCTGCACGATTTCCATCCTAAAGTTTTCTACACCATACGCGGCTATCGCGCAATGCAGGTACAATCTTGAAGTGCCGGATAGAGCAGCGTTGATGTGCGCACGCCAGCGCTTTTCAGGCTCACGTTTTTCAGTTTTACCAACGTACTGCATATTGTTGGTCAAGTTAGTTATGACGTAAATTACGCCTGCCCAGCAAGAGTTCAGCTTAGCCAATGACCGTCTCCATCACCGCCCAATTAATTTGGGGAAGCGCGGTGGACGTACCGCGCTTATCACGCCGGATCATGACTCCGACGCTATCCCCAAATATATTTTACTACACTACGCTAGATTCCGTCAGCATAGACCTGCGTGGTGGTCCTCTTGAAAATTACTTCGCCAATGCACGCCATATAAGCGGTTTCGTAGGCAACGCCGGCCCTCGTGGTGGGAACGGTCATCACCTTGGTCATGACCTGCGGCACCTTGAGGTAGAGCGACTTCTTGTCGTTCTTGTAGAACACGGCACGGTCCAGCCCGTTGCCAGGCTGCCCCGGAGCCGCAGTGTTGCCGGCGCCAGTGCCGCTGATCCAGGGATTGGGCAGCGGATTGATGCGGAAGTTGATGCCATGGTGTGCTGCAATGCAATGCTTCTCAATGTACTCAATGACGGACATCGCCACCGGCACGCCAGCGATTGCCTGGGGTTGAGTGAGCACGTTGAACTGCGTGTAGGGAATCAACAGCCGATCAGCCATGCCCTCCTGCGCAGCGAACCCGCTGTTGCTAAGCGTCTGCGTCAGGCCGTAGTTGACATCCGCCAGAATCTCGTTGGGCGTCTTCTTGGCCCACGTGGTGGAGCCGCCAGCGCCAGCGGGCACCACATACTCGTACACGTTGGGGTTGTTGATCAGCGCGGCGCCGCCCAGGAACCCAGCATAGACCACGAAGTCAATGGCCTTCACATAGTTCGTTTCCACGCTGTTTTCGTAGAGCTCCTGCAAGCTGAACGGCGGCGCCTGCCCGGTCCGAAGCGCGAACTCCATGCGCTGCAGATCGACATAGGTCACCGTCATGCCCATGGCCCAGATGTAGGTCGCCCACACACCCTTCTGCACGTCGGCCTGAGCCTCGGGCAGTTCGGTGTTGTTGGTGCCCTGCAATCCGTAGTTCTGGGTGCCCGTGGTGGCGTAGTTGGCGCTCCACGCGCTGAGGAACTGCGGGAAGCCCCCGCCTGTCTCAACGGTAATGTCGCGCGGATGGGTGACGGCCTGGAGCGGTTCCACCAAGTCGGTATCAATGAGTTCGAGCTGGGCGTTGAGGAAGGCCAGGCCGGAAGCGCCCGCAGCATCGAATGCCTGCGCGCGATTGTAGCTTGGATATCCGTCATACCCACGCGTTTTCATTTTGCGTGCCATGATTGTGATGTTCTCCTCTCGTGTGGGTATGGGTTAAGCCTGGTTGCGGATCTTGAAGGTGATCTCGGCCACGCTGTTGACGTCTACCGCGCCAGTACGCATCGCCGTGTTGGGCGCGAGTACCAGGTTGCTGAACGTGATCAGGGCACCCGCCGCGCTGGCAACGGTGAGGTTCTGGCTGATGGTGACGGAGGTGTTTGCAATCAGGCTCACGACATAGCTGCCTGCCGGCACGCCGATGCCCGACACCACCTGCCCGACCTGAATATTGGCCGTGCTGGCGAACGGGATAACTGCCTGCCCGGCAGCGGCAGCTCCTGCGCCCACGGCCACACTGAACAGGTCGGTGGCTGCAGGAGCGCCCACTTCCCAGTCACCCACGGTACCTGCGGTAACTGCGCCGTTGGCCACCACGCGGGTGTAAACCGGCGCGCCGCTGGTGGGTGAGTTGGCCACGGATACCATTACGGTACCGTTGCCGCGCTCCAGCACCTCGGCCATCTGGCCGGGGGCGTAGTAGCCAACCTGCAAGTCGCCCGGCTGGATACCCGCGCCGAACGGGTAGGCAAGCTGCGTCTGCACTTCGCGGACAGCCATGCCGGCGAACTGCGTGGCCACCAGTGCGATATTGGCCACTGCGTTATTGACGGCGTCGGCCACGCTAGTCCACACGCCGCCAGTAGCCGTGTTGATCAGCACGGCGGGGTCGCCGAAGTTGAGGTTGTAAGCCGCGCTGAAGGGCGTGAACACGCGCGCCGGAACGACGCGCTCACCCTGGCGGCTGATGGTACCGGGGAACCCGAGGTTCGGCCCGGTGACTGGGATGACCTGTCCGAAGCTAAGAGGGGCCATTGGTTATTTACCTGCCTTTCCCGCCCGGAGACGGTCGTAGATGTCCTGCACCTTGGCGTTGGCATCGGCCGCCGCGCCGACAGCGTCGCCTGCCTGTGCTCGGCTGGGCAACTTGCCAGTGCGCGCGTGCGCTGCACGTGTGAACCCACCATAGTTAGCCGCAGCGTCACGCACGCGGCTTTTGCCGCGCAGTACGCCGAGCGCCGTGTTGAACCCGTCCATTGCGGCCTTCTGCCGTGGGTCACGGGGGTTGAGCCGCGCAATCACCGGGCGCAGCGTGTTGAGCGCGGCGGTGGCACCATCGTGCGCGGTGGCGCGGTCCTTAGCGGGTTTCTTGTCGCGGGCCTTGCCGTCGCGACAGCCGCACTCAGGGCATGCTTCCTCGTCCATAGCTGCGCCGCAGTGCGCGCATTCCATGTCCTCTTCGTCGTCCTCGGCGATGATGTCTTCCTCACCGTCCGGTCCCATCTCCTCCGGGTCAGGTTCGTCTGCCGCCACCACTTCCTCCAACTCTGCGGGGTCAGCTTCAACGATGTCTTCCTCGTCGTCCTCGACCTGGTGCTCTGGCTCCTGGGCTTCCTGGCCGAAAAACTCCTTGAGCATGCTGCCAAGCTCGTTAAGGTCTTCGTCGCCGGCCTTGCGGTCGCCCATGGTGTCGAGCATACGGTCGAACGCATCATGCATGCGCTGACGGCGGTCGTTGGTGTGGGTGACTTCAATCTCGGGGTCCAGGTCGCGACCATGACGCTTGCGGTCCTTCACCTGTTCGGTCTCCTCGATCTCGAAGGGTTCGTCCTTGCCGGCGCGCTTGCCAATATCCATCGCCGCCTCAGCCAGTTCTTCCGGGGTCGTGTCTGCATCAGCCGCCATGGCCTTCAGTCCACGTCCCCAGATGTGCAACAGGGGGTTTTTCACCTTGCGCTTCTCCTTGTGCCGTTGTGGTTCGTTGATGTTTGCCACCGCATGCCCGTTCCCGGACCCTGGAGGCGGTAACGAGGCCTCGGGCTCGGGCGGAGCGGCGCGTGGGGGAGGGTCTCCAGCCGCGTTGTCGCCGATGGACACCAGGTCCCCGGCGCGACCCTTGGGCACGACGGCGTTGTGATTCGCCACCATGTCGCATTGGATAATCTTGTCGCCGTCGCGGTCAATGCCGAAGTCATAACCGAGGCTGACGTCGCGGGCGCGTTTGTCCAGCACCTTCTGGATAAGCTGCTCGCCGCTGATAATGATGTCGGCGATAATGGGCCACTCGCCGTCGTCCAGCGGTTCCGGCCCCTTGCGCGGGTTCTGAATGTGACCCTGCGAGTACTTGCTGAATGTGGCCGGGGTGACGAAATTGGGCGGATGCCCATCAGTTACTGGTCTGCCATTGAGGCTTGCCAGAAACGTTGGGCTAAACACTTCCTCGGGAGGCCGGTAAAGATCGATCATCGCGGCGGGGTTGGCCGTGTCGATGCCCAACTCCTTGGCGCGGTCAAGAGGCAGATCACGCACGGCGTACTGCTGCCAGCCCGTGCGGGCCACCGGGCAGCCCACTATGAGCAGACTGCCATCCGGCATCTCGCTGATATGCTCGCTCAGCGGGCTGGCCAGGTAGCCATGCACGGTACGCGTGGCAGGGATGAGTTCGGGTTCTTCGTTCATAGGCTACACGCTCAAAAACATCGGCGAGCCGCCGTGGGTGGGCGCTGCGTCGGCTGCGCGGGAGCGACGGCCGTCCCTCGCCTCCAGCCTTCCAAGCTCGGCCTTGGCCACTGTGTTACCAGGCGCGCGGCGCGTTTCGCGGCGCAGTTGCGCGACGTGTGCGGAGTGGGACTCTGCGTCCTTCGCCCAAGCGGCGTTTTTATCACGAGGTGACACACGATACAACTCTTCGCCGGGGCGCACACCTGCCTTTGCCTTTCGCATGGCGTCATTCCAGCTACTGGCGGTGATGACAATATCTCGCCACGCACCTTTAGGGTCGCCATTCTTTGGCTGATAACCCACATCATACGGACCTTCTATGGCGTCCTTCGCCCCATACTTCTTGGCGTTGATGGCGCCGGCCACCTTCTCGGCGTACTCCTTGGACTTGCCCTCGCTTTCCAGTTTCTTGACCATCTTGTTCCAGCCGAGGTGTTCGTCCTTCGCATAACCATCCTTGTCGCGCGGGGTCCAGGTATTGCGAGCATCTGGCCTATATTTGGGCTTTTTAGACAGATCGCCCGGTTTTACTTTGGTAGAGAAAATACCGCCGCAAGAAGCATGCTGGCAACCAGCGATTCCCTCTTTACCACAGTAAGTGCAGAGCCCGTGTGACTTTCCGGTGATGTCGTCATTGACGGGGATGGGTGCAAGGCCGGAGTCCTTCCCATTCGCGATCATCTTCTTCCGCTCCTCCGCGCTCAGCGCATTCCACTGCGGCACTGTGAGACCAGCCTTCTCGCGCGGCGTGGCGCCCTTGGCGAATGCTTCGTCCTCGCCCGTGGGGATGGGGGCGGGGAGGTTGTCGAATGCCTTCTCATACCCCGCGCGCTCAAACTCCTTCCAATTACGCGCCGGCACTACCCAGAATTTACCGTCGTCACCGAGGAATATAGTAGATATGTCGCGACGCGAATTGATCGCCGCCTTTGCCAAGGCGAGTGATGAATAGCGCGCCACGCCATAGGATGACTGTCGTGCCGGGTCCATCTTGGATACGTCCTCACGCATATCTTTCACGCACGCTAGGCCCGTGGGGATGGGGGCGGGGAGGGAGTCCTTTGCCGGCGCCTGGGCTGGGCCACCCTCACGAAGCATCCGAGTCTGCTCAGTGTACGCTTGCCACATCGTCGCCTGTGGATACTTTCGGCTGTAATTAGCCCAGAACCCGGCGAACATTCCGGCTCCCTCTTCACTCGCCTGCGTATTGCGTAGTGCCCATTCATAGGCAGGTCTCTCTGACTTCTTAATAGCCGGCAGTGACCAGTTTTTGTCTTCGTCCTTCCCCTCCGCTTCCCGCTTCTTGGAGTAGGCAATGGCGACGGCCTGCTTTTGCGGTTTGCCGGCGGCGATCTCGGTCTCGACGTTCTTGCTGAAGCTCTTTGGGCCCTTGCCCGTGATAAGCGGCATCTTTGTCTCCTAGTTCCCGGTAGCGATGTTGAGCGTGGCGTCGGGTTGCGAGAACCCGAGCGACGGCGCTGGGCCGGACGTGATGCCGGCGATGTGTGTCTGCCCAGCCAAGCCCAAGAACGTAGCCACGTGGCCCGGCGCAATGAGCACGCCGGTAGCCACCGTGACGGTGACGGCGTTGGTGCCCAGGGCTACGAACACGGACTGGCCGCTCTGGTTGACAAGGCGCACCACGGTATCGCCTGCGGGCGTGCCGGGCAACGCTACGGCAGAGCTGACGGTGTCGAACGACGCGTTGACGGCCGCGTCCACTGTGAACGCGGGTTGGGGTGCTGTGGCCATGGTGCGTGCTCCTTATTTTCTCCGGAACAGGTCCGGCTTGCGCTTGGTATGTTCCAGGCCACGCGCGACGCGCGCTTCCTCGGCTGTCTTAGGCGCAGTCCAGACAGAAGCCGCCACGCGTTCTTGTGCCTCTTTTTTCAAACGCGTCATTTCTCCAGGTCTGAATGGCTCTTGATCTTGGTCCAGTAGCTTGTTGTACAGGCGCGTGGCCGCCGCAATGTCAGACGGCGTTTTCGCCGTTTCGTACATGGTCCGAACATCCTGTATATCCCCCACCCCAGTGCGGTCCATGACGGCGTCCAGCGCGCGGTGCAGGCGGGCACGGCGGGAGTCTGTGGCTTTAGCAAGCCTGCGCAGTTGCTCGTACGCATTCTCAAGATCCTGTGGCCGCTGCCCGCGTACTTTTCCGACCTTTAACTGCTCGATATGACGCTCCAAGCCAGCCTTGTACGCCGCGCGGCCTTCTGGTGTTGGCGGCAGTGGTATGAGAGCATCATGGGCGCTCTTGCGCTTCTTCTCCAACTCCTTAATAGCTGTGTGCAATAGCGCCTCCTTCTGCGCCTCGGTGCGGCACATGTACTCTTTGAAATCTATCCCCAACGTGTCCAGGATCTCGCGCATGGTGTAGTGGTCGCCTTTGGCGTCCCACGCTTTGGACCGTGGGCGATATGCGAACGGGTCACTGCAGGACTCGGTTTGCGCACTTTTCTTGTGCCACCGCCACAGCAGAGCCAGCAGTGCCAGTGCCCACGGCGTAGCGCTGGAGTCCTTCGCGGTGTAGTGCAGCTGCATCTCTCCGTCCTTGTCGGGCGTCATAGTCATGGCGTCCTCCGCCTTCCCAACCGGCACCAGCACACCCCACGCATTCACTTCGACTAGGCCGCGTCCAGTACCATCCTGCGGATGCGGGTCCATAGCGAGCCGGCCGTTAATGCCAACCACGGCGTGCTGACCGCCGCGTGGTGACGTGCCCAGGATGAAGTGATAACCCACTGGAGTCGGACCATCAACCGGCGTCTCTACGTAGCGCAGCCCGCGCCCAGCCAGCCAGCGGTTGACGCCCGTATCCTGGTTTGCGTCTGGCCAGTCCGGCACGTCCTGCTCGCGCAGGTCAAGGATGGAGGCCATGGCGGTGCGGAAGCAGGTGCCCGTCTCGCCGGTGCGGCTTTGTACAAGCCTCTTCACGCTGCGTACTCCGGCAGGTCAACCGTATGGCCAGCGAGCGCATGCGTGGAGTCAGCCAAAAACTGAATCTTGCCATCGGTGATGAAGCTGTGGCAGCGCACACAACTGAAAGAATGTTCGGCGTGCTCCGGGTGCTCCTGCTTATAGGTGCACCAGCACTTTGGACCGGCCCAACCTTGTGCGAAATGGCCGGAGGCAAAGAGGACGCTCGGTCGCAGGGTCGGCGACCCGATGCTGCCGTTCCACTCCCATGCACGCGGCCCACTGACCATAACAGCGTGCATCATCTGGCAGCCGGGGCACGTGAATGAGTAGCGATTCTCGCCGTCATGGTTTAGCCTTGCCATTGTCCGCCTCCTTGGTCTCCGTGGTTCTGCGCGGTAGCTTCGCCTTGCACGCGTCGCACACCAGGTAATGTGTTCTACACCCACACACTACGCAGCGTGTCACGGCCACAGCGCCCACACCGTCATAAGGCCCAGCGCTACAACGGCCGCCAGGAATGCCATAGACCACCGCTCTTCGCGCGTCACCGCGTGGCCCACCAGCCCAGCGCGACGCACGCAGCACCAAGCGTTGTGAGCCACGCGGCCATCAACAAGGTTCCCTTTGTTTTGTCCGTCATGCCTCGACCGCCTCTACTCTGCTGCAGAAGAATGGCAGCACGTAGAAACCGCAGCCGCCCTGAAACTTTACCGCGCCGGAGTTCAGCAGTTCTACAAACCTGGTACGCTGTGCGGCGTCTAGATGCTGGAAGTAGAACTTGGTCTCCTGACGGTCGCGCGTCACCCAATGAGCGCAGTAACTTGGCCCTTTATCGCAGCTACTTACGTAATACTCATTACCGTACGCGCCCGTCATCTTCTTGTCGCGCGGGCACTCGCGCCACGTGGCCTTGAACGCGGCACCGCCGTCGTTCTGCACGTACACCTTGTAGTTCTTGTCCGTCGTGCCCAGCTTGACGTTACCAGCTTCCAAGCGCGCCATAAACGTTGCAGGATTCAGAGAGCCACAGTACCTGCACGAATCATCGGAAGGGTCGTAGTCGTTGTCGCGAGCAAATGCTGGCGACGTGCCGAAATTGCTCTCGTTACGTCTAGGACACTGAAACACTGTATCGCTCATTTCCTAACCCCTCCCGCCGGCCGCTTGTGGTCGCCCTCGGCCAACCACTGCTTGAACTCGTCCACCTGCATGGGCATAACGTCCATATAGACCTGGCACGCACGGTCGTGCCCGGCGTTGAAAGCCCGCACGGCGTCGGCCATTGTGGACCAACCGATGAAGCATTTGTGTTCATCAAAGCCCTTGCCGGGCGGCAAATGACGTTGGTCGAACAAGTATACCCAGCCGGATTCAGGCTCCGGTCCAAGTGCTACGTCCATGCTGTCGCCGTCCGCCCCGCGCACGCCCGGTATGTAGCCGTAGTCATATGCCATACGCCACTTGCCACCACGCAGTTCGCCTTTGCGGGTTTCAATGACTACTGGAATGCCGTGCACCGTGAGGCGCATAACGGCTGGACCGTCTTCGTCATTAGCGCGTGCCTTCCATTGCTGCTCTATAAGATCATCGAGCAACTCTTTCAACTCACGCGCGTCGCGACTGCCAGTAGCTGCACGTTCAAGCAAATTCTCAACAAGCTGAATACGTTTCTCTAACGGCTTGTCTGCTTTGTCATGCGCATGGCACCTTTGCCATTTTTGAAAGCATTTATTGCAGCGATTGCCTTTTGGATCCTTGTTCATGCAGCAGCAATTACCGAACCACTTACCGCAATCCTGGCACGGCACGGCGGAGTTGCTGGCGTCGCAGTGCGTACTAATGTAGTCGCCGCACCCCGCACATGCGCCGCGTTCTACCTGCTCTCCGCACTCCTTGCAGATTGTTCCGTCCGTGCGTAATGCGGAGTCAGCAGCCCGCGTCCTATCCTGCGCATGCTCGGCGCGCTCGGGCTTGTCTGCCCTGGCCTCCTCACGCAGCACCTTCTGCGGTCCGCTGGAAGGTGTAAGCTGAGCAGCGCCGCCCGAGGTCTCGTCGGCCTCGTTCTCTTCATTGCCAGGAAACAGCCCCTCGCCCAGCTCGCCTTCTTGCTCGGCGGTGTCCGGCAGGGACTGGATGAACTCGTCCGTGATGTTAGTGAACACGCCTGTGGTATCGCTCGACGCTTTGAGTTCCTGCGCGTAGGTGCGCTTGCTGATGCCTCCGCTGTTGAGCGCCACGGTGACCGTGTCCACAACGGTGCGAGCCAGGTCCGTCTTCTCCTTCTCGTCCAGCACGCGGATGGACGGGAAGTTGAGGTCCATGTCTTGCGGCACCTCTCCCAACTCGCTCATGCAGACAACGGGCAGCAACTTCTCCAGCGCAGGCCGTAATGATACGTCGGCCTCGGTGGCAATGGTCTTCTCGTAAATGCGCTCGTCGCCGTCGCCCGCATTGCCCAGACCGTTGTACGTACGTCCCCACAGCAGGCTGACGGGCATCTTCGCTGCGCCGGCCAGCTGCAATTGGAACATCTGGATAAGTTCAGCCAAACCGCCAAAGCTGTACTGGATGTTGCTAAGTTCACCCTCTTTACCAAGTACAATGAGCGACTGGTTGCTCATGGTCTGGTTGATGGCGGCCAGGCGTTCTTGGAATGCGGCCGCCGCTTTCTGGTTCATACCTACGCCGCTCAGGGCCTGAGCCAGCGTGTCCTCTTTCATACCGATGAGGTTGGCACGGAAGCTAAGACTGAGGGCGTTGGCGCTTACATTATCGTAACTGGTGAGCGCCTGCATGACTGGAGCCAGCACCGAGATACCCCACTGCGTGTAAACGCTGTTCTCCGGCTCTGGCATGCGCGGCCCGCAGAAGCGCAGAATGCGGCTCGCGTGCACATTGAAGCTGCCGCCGCCCTGCGGGCTGACGGTATAGTACTCCGGCAGGTTGACGTCCAGCGGACGCTCAATGTCCTGGCAGATGTCGCCGCTGGGCTGGATGCCGCTCCAGCGGTCGAACACGCTCAGGCCACGGTACGAGCCTATTGGTATGTCGTCCAAGTCCAGCGGCTCGTCCAGCTTGTTCTCGTGGCCCTTGATTACAATGAGCGCGCCCGCGCCGCCAAACAACCGGCCCAGTTCCATACCCCAAAGTGACTGACCCTTGGTGTTGGTGCGTCGCACGGCCGCATCTACGCGAGCCAGCTCCTTGGGCTCCATGTCGCACATGATCTTGGGCCAAGTCTTTATGACGTCGGCCGCAGGGGCGTCAACTATGCGGCGCGCGATCCAGGATCCTTCATACATGCTCACTAAGCCCCAAAAATTAAGAGAAAATCTAGTAAGCGGGTACTGGCTGCCGTTCTCCAGGCTGCTTGTGAACCTGCCGGTGCGCGCCGAAGGGTTGCTGAACACGTCCAGTGCGGCGCTGGTCATCGGGCCGCGAAGCCCCATGGCCAGTTCTACCGCTGAGGCCGAACGCCTGCGAGGCCCGCGACGGGCCGCTACTCTCTGCTCCACGCGCGGCCTCCTTTTGGGCTACACATCGTTGGGTGCCTCGGTGCGCACCAGATCGTCGTCCGACAACCAAATGCACTGCGCCTCTGAATACGCAACCGGCATAACATCGCCGTCTTTCTTTACGAACGCCCACAACAGCCGTTTAGTGGGGTTCACTATCTCGCGCAGTATCTCGGCGTCGATTTCCACGCCACCGATTATAAGCACGTCGTCCTTCTGCACCACGATGCGCCGCCGGGCCATCACCATCCTCCGCCTGCGTTGGAAAGTAGGGTAACGGCCCAGGTAGCTCATCACGCCCGGCCTACTGCTGCACGTAGCTGAGCACGCCGTAATGGCCGTTGCCCACCGTCAGCGCGCACACGGCGTTGCCCGTTGGCGCGGCCGCCACGGTGCCGGCACCGGAGCCGATGTTGATGGCGCTGCCGCTGGTGAACGGAACCGCCCCGGTGAGCTCCGCGGTGCCGGTGGCGCAGGAGCTGCCGGTGCCGTACTCGAGCGAGATGGAGGGCGTGGTTCCGGCCGAGCCGTCCGTCACGCCGCACACGTACACCTTCTTGCCCGTGGACAGCGCCACAAGCTGCACGGTACCGGCGCTGGCCTGGCTGATAGCCACCGAGCTCTTCGCGGACGAGGAACAGGGGTCCGCGCTGGCCGTGGCCAACGGACTGAAGCTGACATTCAGCGCTCCGGCGGTGGGGTAAGTGGCACAAGTGTAAGTGGCCACGTAGTTGTCGCCGGAAGGCGAAGACGGCGCCACTGCGAATGTTTGCGTGCCGGTGGACGGCGTGAAGGACTGCGCGAACACAGCGGCGGAAGGCGTGGTTGCATTGTTCTGCTGATAGGCCAGCGAGATGGCGCAGCCGGACGGCGATCCTGTGACGCCGGTCTCAGTGACGCCGAGCGTGCCCGCGCCGCTGAAGTTCGGCAGGCGGGCCTGGCCCGTGGCCGTGGCCGTGGCCGGCGTTCCGGTAAGCAGGCTGACGCCCGAGGCTGCCGAGTAGACAAAAGTGCTTTGTGCCGCAGCGGCGATAGGCAGCGCGAAGAGCGCCGCGAGCGTGATGAGGAACTTCTTCATGCTGCTTTCTCCTGGTATGGTTGAATGGTTGGTGTCACGCAGCCTTCTGTAACCCGGCGATGCGTAGAAACGCTGTCTTAGTCATCTGCTTGATGCTGCCGTGCCAATGCACGCGGTGCGGCCATGTGACGTCGTCTATGTCTAGGATCACAAGCGCCGTGCAGCGGCAGTTCGGGCAGTTTCCAACGTTGTAGTGCCCTAGTGACGATTTCTCATCTACTAGTGCCTCGGGGTCTGGTGGGTCGTGCCAGCTGACCAGCACGTCGTCCATCTTCTTATGGCTGACGCGCACTCGCACATCTTCGCTCGTCTGCCACACATACCAGGCCAGCCCGATTTCCTCGGCGCGCGCCTGGGTAAGTGCGCTGCTGACTTTTGCGCTTTCCGTACGGGCTATGAGCTGCGTGCGGCTCCGCAGCAACTGCGGGAACCTGGAACGCATCATCTTGGCGATGGTAGCCGGTCGCGCGCCGTTCAACTCGGCCTGCTTCACTTCGTGCACCAGGCGCTCGGCAGACTCTGTGGCGACGGACCGGATGTACTTGGCGTTTTCCTGCACTAGCCGGTTGAACGTCTGCCCCACGCGGTCCTGCAACTCGTTCTTCAGTGCCGCGGTGAGTTTGGCGCTGCGCATGGCCTTGGCCGCTGCGTCCCGCCAGGTGCGCTTGTTTCCTGCGTCCACCTGCGCCACGAAGCGTGATGCAAGCACCTCACTAGCTTCTTGGATGTCCCGCTCCTGGCTTGCTGCCTGCAGGGAACGCAGCCAATCATCCAGGCTTTGCTCGGGCATGCGCGGCTTCAACATACGGCCTGTGACTGCACGTATGCCGGCCGCATACTCGTCACGCAGACGCTTTGTGGGGTGGAAGTCCTGGGTCTTCTTGGGTGGGGTCATTGTCAGTACGCGTGTACGTCACACCACTTTTTAGCAGCTTCAAGGTTCTTACCTTTGAACACCGTTTTACCATTAGAGTCTACAACGTGAATTGGCCCGTGTTGGCTGCCGGTCAGGTACTTCAGCCTGAAACCTTTGTAACTAGTCTCAAAAGGTTGCGCGTCCCCCACCCTGTCCATCACCGTGTCCAGGGCGCGGTGCAGGCGTTGACGCTTGGCGATGTCGGTGGCTCTATCGCGAATCTGCCTGATGTGCCCACTTTTAGTTCGCTCGGCCGGACTCCAGTTCACGCAATGTTCTGTCTTAGCGTGTAAACCATTGTGACTACCCGCGTCACAGATGCCAAGCTTGGCGGCGTCTGTGGCTTTGGCGCGAAGTGTAGACTCCACAAACTTCTTGGCTTCGGCCTCAGATCTAAATGTCTGTTTCATTCGTTGGCCCTTATGTGGGTGCATATATGCCACCCACTCATTATTATGACTACCTTTGAAAACATCGGCTAAAACAGGATGCGCAGAATCAGACCTATCTACATAAGCCGCACTTCCACCCATAAGCTCCCAAGAGGCATCCTTCGCCCTCGCGCTGAACCCCTTGAACGCATCCCTCACACCCCGGCCCACCGTGTCTACGGTGACGGAGCCGCGCGATCCCGTGGGGATGGGCTTGAGGAGGGAGCGGTCTGTTCCACGCTGTAATTCCGCTAGCATAGCTGCTCCGCGTCCCATGGAATCTACCCGTCGTTTACCTTCGCCGACGCTCTTAGTCTGCCCAATCACTTTGCCGGAAGGCGCTATGATCTCGAACCGCCCATAAGACGAGTATTTACCTTTGGGCGCAAGTTTAATCGTGTAACCTTTGTGTTCTACAGATTCGACGTCCCCCACCGGCACCGGCTCGGGGAGGAAGTCTTTGGTCTTCTTGGGCTTTAGGAGGGAGCGGTCGGTGGTTTTGGATGGCTTTTCCTCTACCACCTTATAACGCATGCGGTAATACTGGCGTTCACCCGGCGTCAACTGCTTGGTCATTCGTTTAGCCTGCGCCTGCGCCGCTTCCTTGGTATTATGTTCACCCATAACAGACGGCCCCTTGTTTCCGATAGAGCCGCCTTCCAAGATAACCTTGAACTTCGCCACCCCTACACTCGCATCCCCCACCGGCACCGGCTCGGGGAGGGAGTCTTTGGATGCCTTCTTCACTTCGCCTCCGTACTTCTGCAGTAAGCGCCGCGCCTCGGCTTCGTTTTCACCTTCATACGTCATGCCCTCGCCGTTGGGTAGCCAATGCTGCCAAACTTTGCGCTTCTTGGCCGGGCCGCGACCCTGCTTCATAAAGCCTTGCTTCAACAAGTCCATGTATCTATCCGAAGGCGCCATCCCTACACCTCTCCCCTCGACCACTTCTGGTACTTGATCATCGCTGTGGCCCACGCATCCGGCAACCACATATAGCGGAACCCGTCCTGCGGAGCGTTCATCTCAGGCTTGAGCCGCGCCAGGCGGCCATGTGCGAGCGTCAGCTTGAGCACGCCCTCGACCGGAGCCCCAGCCGCGCGAAACTTCTCAAGCAGGTACTGGTTGAACGCCGTGGGCGACGTCTTGGTGGCCCACATACGCCCGATCTCCTGCGCGTCCAAGGCGATCATGATGGGGCGCTCTTCCATGCTTTGCAACGCTGCATCTGTCTCTTCACGCGTGGCGGTGCGGTCTGTAACGGGGTCTTCGCTAATCACTGTCCCACCAATCTGTACGGATGTATCTTGCCATGCAAGCCGTAGCGCAGGGCGTCCACTTCGTCGTCGTTGGTCTTCAACGGTTGCTCCTCGCCACGTTTGGCCGCTTTGTCATCCCAGGCGTACTGCGGCAGCTTCTTGCACAGGCGCGGGCAGCCTGTCTTGCTGATGCGCAACTTGCGGCGGTTGAGCATGGTGCTTATGGTGTGAATGCCTTCAAGCACGCTGTTGTCTGCGTCCACCACCCAGAAGCCTCGCCCCACAAGCTCAGCACGCAGGCTGGCGGCCTCCGGCGGCAACCGCAACTCGAAACCCTTAGCCCCGAACTCCTCAAGGTCGTCAGCGTACTGCGAGTCCGTTTTCTGCTTCTGCATCTCGCGGCTGTCCCACACCTGCTCGCGTGTCACCCATATAACGTCGCTGTCGTCATAGAACTCAAGGTGGCATTGCGGGTGGTCCACGCCGGGGTCGCAACTGAACCAGCGGTCTACGTAGCCGCCCCGCCCCCATGGGTCCGGGTTGAGCAGTGCCGCCGCCGGGCTGCCGAACGTGTTCTCGGCGTCATCCCAACTGTCCCTGAATATAGAGCCCTCGGCCACCACCCAGAGGCCGTCGATGTATCTGAGTTTGTAGACGCCGCTCTGGCTGGCTACAATGGCGGCCTTGGCATCAGGGCTGATGTTGGGGTTGTCGTCGAGTACGTAGGATATAACCTCAAGCTGCTCCGGACTGAACTTGTCAATGACGTCGGCCTTGAGGTAGGAGTACGGCGAACCGGGGTTGGTGGACCCTACAAAGCGCGACGCATCGTGTGACATACGCATCCACACCTGCGCCAGAAAGCTCCTAGGGAACTCCACTATCTCGTCGCCGATGAACAGGCCAATGGTGCTGCCCAGAATCTTCTTGTAGCTGGCGTCGTCCCTGGCTCCTACCACGAAGTACTGCTTGCCGTACAACCACATCTCGCCGGTGGACATGTTGTACGTGAAGTCGCCCTGTCCGACTATCGCAGCGATGTCGATGAGCATGTTGCGGTGGACGGTGTCCTTGCTCACGCCGGCAATGAACCGCTTGCCGGGCACATCATACTGGCTGTACTGCACGAGCAGCTTTGCGTCAATCGTGAAGGTTTTCGATGAACGAACACTGCCAGATAAAATCGTGTACCGTCTATCTTTAGACGGATTACGAAGTATGAAATCACGAGACTTCTTGCCAAACGGCTTTACGAGCGGGGCGTCGCTCATTTATTGCGCCTCGGTCTTCAGCGCTTCAAACAAAGCACGCAGCTGCTCATTACCGCTGTCTCCAACCTCAATAGGTTGGACGCCGAATTTCCTGGGGCGCTGCTTGGACAGCAGCCACTTCCTAGTGTCTACAAGCAACCGCGCTCGATCCACGTTGTCATGCGTGCGAATTTCTTTGCTGTCGAATGGTTGACCCTGCGCGTCCGTGCCGCTGCGCGTGACTTCCACCGTGCCGGTCATCGGAGCGGCCGCGATCTCCGCCAGCTCCTCAGCCTGTTTGTCAAACTGTATGTCCCGAGACCGCGCGTAGAGCCTCTCAAAGTCAGGGCGTGTACGCAGCCATTCATAGAGGGTCAAAGATGTGGGCAAAGTAGGGTCATTGTCCAGTCGACCAAGAGTCATCTTGGTGTCTGTGGCGAACAACAGACACACTTTACGCGCAACCTCTTCGTCGTATTCGACAGGACGATTCACACTAGGCGCCGTGACCGGGTGGCCGTCAGGTTTGCGCTTAGCAAGTGGCTTATCTATATTCAGTAGTTTGCGCGCAACCTGTTGTGCGGCGCGGTGCTTTGCAGCGTTCTCGGCCTTATTACTGTGGCCGCCCTTTTTACGGCGCTCCCGCTTTGCAGACGCTGGCGCGCCCTTAGCCTTCTTGGCGGGTGCCATATTCATGTCTCCTGTGTGGAACGCGAAAGACCCAAGACCGGCAGCCTTAGGTCTTTCGCACTACGTGGCGCCAAGTGTGAGAGCATACGCAACAATGTGCCGATGCCGGTGGCGCGCCACGATACAAAACGATCCGTTCATGAATCGCAGATAAAAAGAAGAGGCCACGTGCTTTGGGTCACGTGGCCTCTTTGGACGCACACCTGACAACCGGGAAAGGAGATCCTGGAGGTCGGAGGATCACCGGTTGTTGGGCCGCGTCACACTTCGCCGCGATTCTGTTGCCAGGCTCGCGGCCAGCCCCGACTGCTGTTAGGCAGCCATCGGAAGTGCAGCCGCGTCGCGGGCCGGGAAGGCCAGCACCTTGGCGCTCTTCGCACTGACACTGTTGGTGGCAGTTTTGGTTTAGTTCTCGTTACGGTGAGCACCAATCCCGGCATGAAACTGCAATCCGCTGATCCCGTCGAGACCTCGACGAGCCCACCATAACCGCCTCATTCATGTTCGGTGGCATGCCCAGGCAAGCCAGCGTGGGAAGCAACGAGCAAATGCTTGACGAGGCTTCCGGGGCGGTTATGGTGGACTCGGCGGGAATCGAACCCGCGTCCGAAATCACTTTCTTGCAGCGTTGACATGCTTAACTTACGGGGCATCGCAGATGCCTCCACCGCCTAGTCTGGTTCGGACTAGGACACTTAATAGGTGAGCAGATCGCGCTTGGCGCGCTCCCAGGTGCTCTGCTCCTTGCACCCTGCACTGGCCGCAGCCAATGCAGACTTCAATCTCTCGCAGGTCTGTTTCCCCACACACTATGTGACGTCGGGGTAGTCTATAGGTTCAAACACATTTTCGCCAATTTTGACATAAAACACTGCGCCGCACGCAATGATCTCCGCGCTGCGCTCGGAAACACCCCTGCGCAGTAGGTTGGCATGAAGATCTTCAAACAAATGTTCAGAAGCCTCACGAGTGACCCACATTAACGTTGGCTCTCCACGTTCCAGTCTAGCCGCCATTTCCGACATGCATGTGAAATACTCCGACATCTCCATGAATAGACCTTGCCTCCGAATCCTGTCAAGCACTCACGTCAACGGCGCAATCTATTAATCCTTTGTCGCGCTTATCCCCCCACTCGACCGATTTCAATGCCTTTCATTGAGGCGCGCAGGATTCCAACCTGCGAGAGCACGCCGAATCCGACGCACCGGCGTTTCAAGGCTCTAGAAGTGCGTTCCCCGTTTCAAGCGCTCACGTCAGCGCCTCAATCCCTCGCCGGCTTGTTACCCCAAACCCTAAACCCGATAATCGGCTTGCCGTCTTCCATGTGCGCCTGCACCGGAGTCCACTGTGCCGCGCCCACAGCCACGATCATGCTAACGGGCGTTCCCTTTGGACCGCTCAAATATCGCGCCGCGCCGGCCTTGGCCTGCTCGTCCGCTACGCGACGGCTGCAGTGTCGATGATCCACGCACCGGGGCCATTGCTTCCAGTGCTCAAGTCTTCCTGCTTCTGCTTGCGAAAGAATACAGACGCTCAACAGCGGCACTCCACCCTACGCATACGCAGAAGAAGTGCCGCCGTCCGCCGCGACATCGCGAAACAAGAACGCTGGTCCTGCGCAGCCCGCGTTCTCTTGTGAAACTTTCGGCACAGCACACTCGGTGGTGATTTAATTATACCCCCGCCGCGCCTTCCTCGAACGGTCAAAACGCCAGCGAAGCGCGACTATCATGTAAGTTGTTGTTTTTAAAGGCTTACTACTATCCTAAATTTCATAATAGTTTTCTAAATCCTTCATTCTAATACTTTAACTGTTATTACTATTAACTATTATATATTTACACTATAAAGACGTACATCATATAAATACATCTTATATATACACATGCATTTTCTACTTTTACTTTATATATATAACCCGGAAGCGTTTAAAGTACACTTGGTAGTAGTCGTCATCCGGCTCTTTTCGACCGAGCGAAAAACTTATAACGGCTGTAGAATGAACGCTATAGGTAGGTTGGTTTATAATAAACCTATCATGCGAATGCCTATTGTAGGGACCGTGGACACGGCGGTCTTGGACCGTGTCAGCGCATTTGTGACGCGCATTTGTTCAGATCCGGCGCTTTGCCGCCACGTCCTTGGCCCTCCGCCAAGCTCGACTAAATCGCAACCTCAACCCTCGCTTCACCCTTTTTTGCCCACTGACCCCGTTGACGCGCACAACATGGCGCAGTCAGATTACGCATCTCTTTGTGCTTCTTTTGACATTGACCCGCCTCAATATGGGGATGATTTCTTCGCCGCTATACGGCGCCGTCTTAACAATTTAGGCGTGCGTGGCATTCCCCTCAGTAAGCGTTTCAATGCCGAAGTTGCGCGGCTGGTCAAGGCCAGAAAAGCGGCGCAAAGAGCCGCTAAGGCGCGCCAACGCAAGGACGCCGCATATGCAGTAAAGGTCGCAGCACGGAGAACGGAGCACGAAATAGCCGCGCTCGCAAAGCGCAAAAATAAGAGCCGCATTATTGAGGCTTTACTGGTCAAGGGGCTGGATCATTTTGACAAAGCAACCACTATTACGCACCGAGATGCTGGCGAAGTTGCAGAGCAGCGGCCTGACCGCGGCGCACGCTAAAACCCTTTGTATTGAACCGTTCGAAAACGCTGGATTTCGTATACCTTACTTCTCTCCGACCGGTACAGTTCTACATGATGCTTACGCAGTTCGATTTTTGGCAGAAGAGCCAGCCGGAATACATGCAGTGGCGCCCAGCGCCGCGTTGCGTTACGCGCACACGGACGCTACCGAAGGCTTAGTGTATCTACCGCCCATATTACAAGCTGACGCCACATGGGTAGACGTTGCCGCAGACCCCGTGCCGTTGTGCATTGTGGCGGGTGAGCTCACGGCCGCCGCGCTCACGGCCGCCAAAGGCGGTTACATAACACTAGGCCTGGGCGCGGCGGTGGACTGGTTTTGCCGCGCCTCGGCGTTGGCGTTGCCACCGTCACTGGCGGCCTTTAACTGGGCCGCGCGTCCGGTGCGGCTCTGCTTCAACAGTGATGTAGCTTCGCGCCCGCGCCTTATGCTAGCCCTTAGCCGGCTGGTGCTGCTGCTCACGGCGCATAGCGCCAGTGTAAGTCGCCTTCGCTGGCCGGACAGCGTCGACACGCAGCCGCAGACTGTAGTACGTTACATGCGGGAGCAGGGCGTAAAGGCGCTCGCAGATTTAATCGAGACCGCCGAGCTTACCGAGCCGGAGGTGGAGTTCTACCGCTTGAATGAAGAAGTGGCCCTGCTGTGGTCGGGCGGAGCGGCTGGCAACCTGATGCGGCTGGCCGACGCGCAGATTATGAAGCCTAAGACCTGCACCGAGAGCTTTTACTCCGACCGCGTTTATTATGAGGCCGTGCAGAGCAAGAACGGCGGTAGCTCGCTGGTGCCGCGGCCGGCGGCGCCTGCCTGGTTAAAGTGGCCCTGGAAACTGCGGGTGCGGCAGATCACCTACGCGCCCGGCGCACCACGCATAACTTTCGACAATGACTATAACCGCTACTGCCCAGACGGTGCGCGCCCGCAGAAAGGCGACATTACGCCGTGGCTGGCCCTGCTGACGCATATGTTCAAGGACTTGCCTGAGGAGCACATGCTTTGGCTAAAGCGGTGGTTCGCCTATCCGCTGCAACATCCCGGCACTAAGCTCTACACATGTGTGTTGCTGTGGTCACATGCCGGGGGCACGGGCAAGAACCTGCTGGCCGAGACAATGATCCCCATCTACGGTCCTAGCAACTGTGAAACTGTGCGCAGCAAGCACTTGACCAGCGACTTTAACGAGTGGATCGAGGGTAAGCAGTACATCATCGGCGACGAGATAAGCCTGGATGATAAGCGCCAGACCACCGGCGATCTCAAGGCTATGCTAAGCAACGAGCACGTGCGCATCAACTTGAAGGGCGTAGGTGCCTACAAAATGCCGGACTGTGCCAATTACGTACTCACCAGTAATGACCCCGTAGCCCTGAGCCTGGAGCCAGGGGAGCGTAGAACCTTTGTCCACCACGTGAATGAGACGCCGCTCGGCGCTCTTAAGGGCGACCAGTACGCAGCCTGGTTGCGGGCCACTGGGGCTGCGGCCCTGGCCTGGTACTTGACAAAAGAACTGGACCTGGGCGAGTTCAGCCCCCACGCGCCGCCACCCATGACGGCCGCGCGGCAAGACATGATCAACAACAGCCGTAGCGAGGTGGATGCTTGGGCCGTGGCGTTGAAGGACGCGCCTGACGCTTTATTGGCCGGCCCCAGCGCTAAGTTTGCAGGGCAGACTACGCCGGGACCGTTTAACGTATACACGTCCGATGAATTGCTGCGCCTGTATGACCCCGAGGAGCGCAAGCGCGTAGGCAAGCGCGCCTTGGGTATTGCCCTGGAGCGTGCGGGCTTCCGCAAGGCAGCGGACAACAACGGCCGGTTGCCAAACGGCACGCGTCCGCAGTTCTGGTTTGTGCGAGGCGACAACCCTAACCATCCTGCCGTGTCCGGCCAGAGAGCGGCAGAGCTTTACACGGCGGAGCGCGGCAAGACTGTGCGCTCCGCAGGTGTGGAAAAAGGAGCCCGCGTGCAATGACGAACAAACTGGATTATGCCCTGCGCTA
>Ga0307377_10000853_pt1 | contig 40474 bp, 31 predicted proteins | sample TR3MG_FD_202535 | JGI IMG/M metagenome (GOLD analysis project Ga0307377, IMG submission 202535) | Soil microbial communities from Risofladan, Vaasa, Finland - TR-3 | ecosystem: Environmental > Terrestrial > Soil > Coastal area > Acid sulfate soil | place: Finland: Risofladan, Vaasa | collected...
CGCGTGTACACGCTCCGCGGCTTCCCGTCCTGAACGGCCGGCTTGTATCGCCAGCCGCGAACGAACTCCACGGCCGCCGCGTCCAGCCGTCGGTCGTGGCTCGACCCAGCAACCGTCACCTCCGCTACGGCGCCGAGCTCGGAAACGAGAACCTTCAGCGTCACCGTCCCCTCGGCTCCCTCGGCCACCGCCTCGGGTGGATATTCCAGGCTCCCCTTGTGAACTACCACGGGTTCCTTGCGATCCGCGACGCGGGAAACGAATCCAGGCTCCCTGCCGCCGTCCCCGCTGCCGCCTCCCGTGCCCGAGCCGGACCCCGGGCCGATCCCTGTGCCCTGTCCCGTCCCGGTGCCGCCCCCGCTCCCTCCGCCGCTTCCGCCCCCGCTGCCGGCGCCTGCGCCAGCTCCCGACCCGGAGCCGGTCCCCGGCACGTCACCCATAGGCGTCCCACCGCTCGCCGCGCCGCCCAAGTCACCGTGCTGGCTCGGCGTCCCCAGATCCACGAACCCGCCCCCGCCACCTCCGCCCCCTCCGGGCCGCCCCGCAACCTCGATCGGCTCCGGCGTGGGCCGCGGCTGGATCGCTGTCGGCTCGGGCTTCGGCACGGCCGGCACCGGCTTCGGCTGGGTCGCGGCAACGGACGGTTTCGGGCTCGGCGCAGGCGGCTTCTCGACGGGTCGCACTTCAGCAGGCATCCGCGGCCCTGGCTCCGGCTTCAGTTCGGCCGGCTTCGGTTCAGGCGCCCGCCACGCCGGCTCGACCATCTCCGCCACCTGGATGCTCCCGCCCACGGCCTCCTCCGCAGGCCACTCAACCAGATCGACCGGAACCATCAGCGCCGGCGCCGCCGCCTCGAAGACCCTTATCTCCGCCAGTTCGTCCTTGGCCGCCTCCATCGGCAGGACCGCGGCGCAGGCCAGTGCCATCCCGTGCAGCGTCAGCGCCGCCGCGAAGCCCCAGTTCAGCAGCTTATCGCTCGCGCGATCCCTCATGGCCCCCTATTCGGGTTGCTCCCTCGCGGGCGTGTGGCGATCGCCATTCGCGCGGCGCCGGCGTTCTTCGCCGCATCCATCGCCGCCACCACGTCTCCATGGCGGATGCCCTCATCGGCATTGATCACCACGATCAGATCCGGCCTCTCCGCCAGCCGACCGCGGATCTTCTCCGCCAACGATCCCCGCGCCACAGCCTCCTTGTTGAGATACACCCCCCCGTCACTCTCCAGAGTCACCACCAGTGAGCGATCGCCCCACGTCTGCGGATCAGCCGTTTCCGCCCGGGGCAGGCTCACCGGCAGACCCGCCTGCCGGCTCATCGCCAGCGACGCGATCATGAAGAACACCAGCAAGAAGGCCATGGTGTCGATCATGGGGATCAGCTCGATTCGAGCCTTCTCTACCGGCGGCCGCCTAATGCGCAACGGGTACCTCCCTCCGCTCCCTCGCCTTCGTCAGCAGATTCTCCAGCTGGGTGGCCCGCAGCTCGATCTCCTCCGTCGTCTGGCGCAGCTTGTCGCGACACCAGTTGTACCCCACCAAGGAGAAGATCGCGATCGCCAGGCCCGAGGCCGTCGCGATCAGCGCCTCCGCCACCCCGCCCGTAATACCGGCCGGGTGGCTCGTCCCGCTCACCGAGATTATCTTGAACGCTGAGATCATCCCCAGGACTGTGCCCAGCAGTCCCAGCAAGGGGGCCAGCGTCACAATCGTGTCCAGCACCGCCAGCCGCCGGTTCAGCGACCGCTGGTCGGTCAGCGTCTGCTCCTCCATCGCCTCCGCCACCGGCTCGCCTCGCAGAAACGCCCGCAGCCCCGCGGCCAGCACGTTCGCCACCGGCCCGCCGATCCGCTCGCATTCCACCAGCGCCTCCGCCCCGTCTCCCGACCGATAGGCCCGCCTGATTCCGGCGATCAGCTCCTCCCCGCCGCGGTCCGCATGCCGCAATGCCAGGAACCGCTCGACCAACACCGTCGCCGCCAGCATGGAGCACACCGCCAGCGGCACCATCACCGGCCCGCCCTTCGCAAGCGTATTCAGGATGTCGAGCACCAACTCTCCTCCAGTCCCCTGTTCCACCCCGCCACGCGCGCAACGGTCGGCCCCGAATCGCTTCGGCGCCACGCAGAACCGTTTTCCTCACCGCAAGCTTATTCCACAGTTCGCTCGACTGCTGCTACCTTCAATATCGGCTGCTGGCCGCAAAACCAGGACCCTTCCATGCCCCTTCAGGCGCGCCGGAACGAGCGCCTCTCCGAAACGGGGCTCGCGGGAGCGCCGACGACAAGCGCCGGAGGCCGAATCGCCGCCTCCGGCGCCTCTCCAACCGGCCCAACTCCAACTCCTACATCAAGCTCTCACCCAGCTCCGGATAGCGCGGCGCCACCCAGAACACGTACAGCATCTCGAAGAACCCGAACGGTATCGGAAGTGCAAAGATGACGTACCACCCAATGTGATCGCGCCGCGCCGCCTTCCAGAACGCCGTGAGCTTCCACATGTAGCTCCACGAGATAACGAGCCAAACGATCACGCCTGCAACCACAACCTGCTGGTCCGCGGCCACCGCGCGCCTCCTTGCCCTCCCCACCGCGCCGGTGAGCATTCTATCAGATTCCGGTCCCGCCGTGCTTCCGTGGCCGATATCCGAACACACTCTCCGCCCCGGCGGCAGGCCGCTGAGCCCCCGCGTCGAACCCAGCCACTGCAGGACAATCCTCGCAGGAGGTGCTGCGATGACTGAGAAGCAAGGCGCCCCCGAGCAACGGCCCGTCGGCCAGGTCACCCACTACTTCAGCAAGGCCGGCGTGATGGCCGTCCAGCTCTCGGACGAGCTGGCGCTGGGAGACTTAGTCCACATCCGCGGCCACACCACCGACTTCGTCACCAGCATCCAGTCCATGCAGATCGAGCACGCGGCGGTTGCCAAGGCCGGCCCCGGCGACTCAGTCGGCGTGAAGGTCAGCGAGAAGGTTCGTCCCGGCGACATGGTCTACAAGTCGCAGTAGCGTCTGAGCCGGGGTACCCCCGCGCGCCGTTGACACACAACCGGACCGTCTGGTACACTCCTCATGCCGTTGCGGGGTGGTGCAATTGGCAGCACGCCTGAGTCTGGATCAGGAAGTTCTAGGTTCGAGTCCTAGCCCCGCAGCCACCGACCAACACGCGTGGCCCCGTCGTCTAGTGGCCTAGGATACATGGTTCTCAGCCATGAGATCGCGGGTTCGAATCCCGCCGGGGCTACCAGCACCCTTGACTTTTTCGGCAGCCAGCTGGAGGGCGGCCTCCAGATTCCCTTGCAGCACGAGCACCGCTCCAGGTCGCTTTCGGCCCGGGACGTCCTCCCCGTGGACTTCGATCTTCCCTACGAGACGCTTCAGTGCGCTCTTGACGTGCTCCGTCTGGCCCGAAGCCAGCATTGCAGGGAGGTCAGACACCAGGCGGCGTACGGTCGCCGGCAGTACGGTTAGCGCAGCCGGCGCGTCAGCGCCTTCGGCGGCCGCGATCTCCTGGACCAAGCGTTCGCGTCGCGCCTCCGCCGTTCGCATCTCACCCGCCAGATCATCCACCAATAGGCCCTTGCCGATGGCCTTCACGAAGTGCTGGATCTCGCCCTCAACTTGGGCAAGTTCATCTCGAAGCGACTGCATGGAGCTCCGGTGTCTGGTCTGCGCCGTGCGTGCATCCCTCCATCGCCGCTGAACACGCTGGACCAACCGGTCGAGGAATCCGTCGGTGCAGAACAGGTCCTCCAGCTCTCCCAACACGGCCTGCTCGGCCGCGGCGGCATTGACGGTGACCGTGCAGTCGCACACCACCTCGCCCCGGTTCTGTCGAGTGCTGCAGCCATAGGTGTTCTTGCCTCGCAGCACGTAGCTGCCTCCGCACTTGGAGCAGATCAACAGGCCGCTGAGCAGGCGGCGATTGCGCCAGTGCGCGGCTGAGCGCGTCCCGTCCCGCGAGCGCTGCTCCTGCCGTGCCTTGGCTGCATCCCACAGGTCCTGCGGCACGATGCGCAGCTCGGGTGCATCCCCGGTGACCCACTCGTCCTTCGGCACCTCGCGGCGTACCTGCTTGCCATCTTGCTCCGGGTCCCGTGGCCAGGTGGTCCGGTTCCAGGTCAGCCGCCCGACGTACTTCACGTTGTTGAGAATGCCCAGGCCCCGCTTCGGGTTACCGGCGATCGCGCTGTACGACCAGGTTCGGTTGCCCACACCTCTGCGGTTGCTCCAACGCGCGCCCGGTGGAGGTACGCCTTCGGCGTTCAGTGCGGCCGCGATTCGGCGGCTGCTCATGCCAGCAGCGTACATCTGGAAGATACGCCGAATCACATCCGCCTCGCCATCGTGGATCAGATACTCGTAGCCGATGACTGGCCCCGTGCCCGCTGGATCGCCGGGCTTGTCCGCATGCGCCGCACGGGTGCGGTAGCCGTATGGCGCGCCACCTGCATGGTAACCGGCCAGAACCCGGCCCTCCAGGCCGCGGCGGCTCCGATGAGCGTTGGCCTCCAGCTCCGCCTCGTTCACGAAGCTCTTCGCCAGCATCATGGGAGCGGCCGACTGCGGCGATGCGACCGTGTCCAGCCCGTCGAGGGTACGAAGGTGCACACCCCAGAACTGTAGGCGCTTCCGTAGGCCCGCCAGCTCTTCAGAGTCACGAGTAAGCCGCGACAGCTCGTCCACTACCACGACCTCGAACTGTTTCGCCTTCGCGGCCGCCAGTAGCCGTTGGTAGTCGGGCCGTCGGTGCGCCACGGTGCCCGCAATCTCACGGTCCGAGAATGCAGCAACCTCCGACCATCCACGGCTCGCGATCTCGGCGCGGCAGCGGCGCACCTGGTCCTCGATGGAGGCCGGCCGCTGGAGGTCAGAGCTATATCTGGCGTAGGTTGCTGCGCGCATCGTCACTGTCATCGTCATCCAGACCGAGCACCTCTTTGTCTAGCAGCATGGCCACCACCGCCTCGGCCATGTCCTCCACCAATTCATCCATAACGTGCGCAGGAAGTCCAGCGAGAGCATCGCCACTTCGGCGCGTCTTGGTCTCCCCGTCGCCCCCGCCCGCTGAGAGGCCGGCGCTCGGGGCGCCGGAAGACCCCAGGCTGAGCTGGTGTGTGGGCGCGATTCCGCCCCCGGGGAGTCTCTCCCCATCCCTCTCGCTCTCCTCGCAAGAATCGCCCCGAAAGTGCCCGTTCATTGCCGTCGATTCCGAAACTGAGAGGCCTGTCCGATCACCCGGAGGCGCCTCTTCTGAGATTCGGTCATGATTCGCACCTTCGGCTGCCCTCCCGGCTGCCAAGGTCGCCAGGGGTAGATGGCGCAGTCTTCTGCACCACAGTCGCTCTGATCGCCGGGCTGGCAGTGGCGGCAGTAGTCGGCCACGAGACCTTTGGTCGCCCTGCGCCGGCCGGCATGCCGGAAGGGGGACGCCTGATAGAGCGGACATATCCGGGACTGGCAGTCGAAGGCGCCTCGTGCGCTGCTGGCTCCGAGGCAGTCGAGGCAGAAGCGCCGAACACAGGCCGCGATGGTTGGCAACGAAGCCCTGCTGAGCGCGACCGACCCGACCCGCCTCACCGCGGGCGAGGCGTGCCCTACGTTTCTCTCGCCAGCAGAGCACGAAGGAAACGAAATAGACGAGGAAAGAGCGCTGTTTCCGGGGTTAGCTCGTTTCATTCGTTTCTTTCGTAGTCTCAGGGTATGCCTGCTGACCCGGCCGCACGGCGAACCATCGTTCGGCCGGCCGTCCTCCGGTGCCGGTATCGGGCAAGCAGACGGCGAGGCTTGCTTCCTGCAAGCGCCCCAGCGCCCGGGAGATGTCGGCCGCCGCGCGATTGCGTCCGAAGTGATTGCTGATCTGGGTCCGAGTCAGTCCATCCGGTGACTGGCGGAGGAGGCGGAGGATCTCGTCGGCCATCGGGTCGCCAAGGGCCTCACCGAAGACGAACCGGGCGGAGGCCTCGCAGTAGCTCCAGACCGCAAGCGCCGCCTCCAGGTGCTCGCGTCGCACCAGCGGCGACTGGTCCAGGAGCGCATAGCTGCACGCCAAGCGCATGGTCTGGGCTTCGGCCCGGGCGATCACGGCTCCGAGCAGTCCCGGCACCTCCTGGCATAGGTCGGAGTACACGTCGTGCCAGAGTCCGCGGGCCGCTTGATCGCGCTTCATCTCGCCAACGCCACGCGCGAACTCAACCGCGCCCGCCAGTCGACGTAGGAAGGGCCCAAAATCGACCTTCTGGATCTGCCCTCCATCGGGGAGTAGCTTGGATCGTCGCGCACACACCCACAAAAAGCGATTGGCGAAGCCATTCCCCGCCTCGGTGCTGTCCAGATAGCGAAGCACCTCATCGCGGGTGATGTGGCCGATGATGGAGATGTGGGCTCCAGTCGCCTTCGCCGGGCTGTTCTTGGTGAGCACGCGCAGATCGCCGCTGTCCCAGGCCTGGCGGATAATGGGTGAGAGGGTGTTGCCGTCCCGCCCCATCACCCGCAGGGTCGAGGCGAACTCCTGCTCGACGATGAAGAGGCGCTTATCGGTTACCCCTGGATCTTCGACGACGGTCTGGTAGTCGACGACACGGCTCTTCTCTCGGACCGGCTCCTGCTTCTCTATGGGGTCTCGTACTGCCCAGATGAGTCCCTCGCCGCTGGAGAGGCCGAACTGGATGCAGTTAGCGGCCCAGTCCGAGGAGACCGTCTCGAATGGTCGTCGCACCTGCGCCCAGGACGAACCTTTCCGCCCTCTGGCGGTCCGACCGACGAGCACACAGGCGAGGTTGGTGTGATGCTTCGCTCCGTCCGCCACGAAGTGCGCGCCGCGTCCTACGACATTCCCAAAGGCTACGAAGAACGAAAGAAGGAGCGCTGCCGAGTCGGCCTCGGTGTGAGGCATGACCATCCCGATGAACTCGCCTGCCAGGCCGTTGAAGGCCTCGGGCGCGATGGGGTCGGGCCACGAGGCAGCGAGACGACAGCCGACTGCCGGACCCACCTTGACGTGCGATTCCCACAGCGAAGCGGCATCCACCATGGATCTGAACTCCTCCTTGCTGTGCGTTAGCAGGTAGTCGTCGAGCCCAACCTTCTCGCCACCCGGGCCGGAGGGCAGCTCCAGAAGGCTCACCTGTGCTCCACGTGCTGACAGTTCCGCGGCCAGCGCGTCTTGGGCTGCGCGCACCGAGGGTTTGGTCTGGCTGTCGCTGTCGAAAGCCATCACGACCGACCGGCCCTCCCAGGTGATGGCGTCGAAGTCCGGCAGAGGCACACTCTCGTTTCCGACCCTGGTCTTCCAGCACCACACCCCGGCTATCCCGATACAGGGGACGCCTTCCTGGCACGCTTTCAGCGCCTTCTTCTCGCCCTCTGTTATGGTCAAAGGGATGCTGGCGTCGGCCAACACGGACGCTGGCAGAATCGAGGGGATGTACAGCCGATTCCGCTCGCCTTTCCTCGTCAGATAGCGCGCTGTGTGTCCGTCGCCCGTGGGCAAGGGACGGTCTAGCCGAACCCGCACGTAGGGCGAACCGTCGCTGTGAGCGGCGCCGGCATAGGGGATGGCGAGGCCAGCGCCTCCGTCCATGCCCAGTATCTCGCGCACCTCGCTCGCACTCAGCGATCGAAGCCCAGCGGCCGCAGCGGTCTCGTGCTCGAGTCCTGAACGCGCGAGATCGGCTAGGTGTTGCTCTGCCAGGTTCACGCGCGCCCTCCCGCCCCGTAGTCACGCGACGCGGACATGGTGCATCCTTGCGCTGCCATCAGCGTTCCCCTCCGGTCGCCCACCGCTCTGGGTGCTGGAGCAGTTCCTGGACTGCGACTTTGGGGATTCTGAGCTTCGGCTTGCGGCCCACTCTGATTGCTGGCAAGCGGCCTTCCCGAACTGCCGTGTAAATGCTGCGCTGGCCCACTCCGAGAACTCGTGCGGCCTCCATCACGCTGTACGTCAACACGTCCGGCATATTCGCTCTCCTGACATTCGGTTGTGGTCATTCACCTCGTCTGCTTGCACGATACCACTTCTCGTGCTACGCTATTGCGAGATAGTATTACGTGATAGTATTACGAGGATCAATACGGAGAGGCGAGTATGAGAGATGTCCAGCTGCAGCCGGGATCGTGGTTCGGGACGGTGAGGAGCCAGGTGCTCCCCGTCGGGGAGTACCACGCCCAACAACTTCTCGTGCCACGGCCGAGGAGAAGACCCCGCGGGGATAACGCGCCCCTTCCTTCACCTCCCCATCTGCAGTGGAACTGGAGCGTGGAGTGGCGCAGCCTCACGGCGGACCAGAAAGGCCAGTTGGCGCAGAGGGAGCAGCAGTGGCTGAAGAGCCTTGACGCCTGGTTGAGGCGGACGAAGACGAAGAAGGCGCCTTCGCCACCTCGCAGAGGATCGGTGATCGCGTGGGAGCCGATCGCAGACACGCGCCACTACGAAGTGGGGCGACGTGCCCGGGAGGCATTGGCCCGGCTTCGCCAAGTGGCGGTGGTGGCTGGCGGCGTGCAGAGGGACAGGCTGTTCTGGGTCGCCCAGCAGTACGAGAGTGTCCACCGGCAAGATCGTGCTTCGTCCTATGAGACGGCCCGCGACCACGCCGCTATCACGAATGCCAGATCCGCGTGGGAGCAAGCTGGCAAGGAGTTAGCCGCCGCCAGGGCCACTGGGAACAGGGCGGCGATTCATGAGGCCGAGTCTGGCAGGCGACTCGCCAGGACTCGGTTAGCCCCCGCATATCAGGAGTCCAAGCAGATCGCTGCGAACGACGGAGCCGCACTGGCCGCCTTCTGCCTTAAGGCGGCAGAGAAGGAGCCTGTGCAGCGAGCTGCGGCCGCGTTCGTGGACCGGTTCGGGCCGCTCATACTGGACTTCGGCGCCTGGTGCTTTGATACTGAGTACGGCGCATTCCCGAGGCTCCATCCGGCGAGCGCCCTCTCCACTACCTCCTGCCTGGTGCAGCTTGGGCATGAGCGATTCCTATGGCCCAGAGGGTGGCGGCAGTGGGCTACTAAGTCGTACCAACACGTCATGCACATCTGGCCGACGCGCATGGTTCCGCCCCCTGTCGGATTCTACGTCTGGGCCGCGTACATGCACACGGCACTGAGCGAGCACCCGGAATGGCCCGGCTGTCAGCTCTTTCTCGCGAACCGCCTGGCCTCTCTGCGGCTGGTTAGTGACGAAGCCTGGTTCCCAAGCCTAATGGAGTCGACCAAACGCCGTCAGGGCCGCCGTCTCTCGGCTCGGCTTTACGGTGAGCTTCTGGACTACCTTGCCCTCGCAGCCGCTTACCGGAGCTCGTCGGGAAGAGCCAAGGACCAACGGATGGTCATCTGTAAGAACTGCCGTGCCGCTTTCCTGATCGATGACGGCCGCCGGAGCCTCTGCGGCGACTGCAGCAACGCGAAAATCCGCAATGCTGTTGCCCAGAGGGAGTATCGAGAGCGCCAAAAGAACCTGCCTGTGTAATGAACTCGCCGAGTCCAGCCGGGTGTTGCAGCTTCCCAGCGCGCCGTGTTTTCCGTGTTCCGCTTCGTATCGGACGCGACCGCGTGGCCTTGGTGATCCAGTCGACCCCCCGTCCTCAGCAAACTCAACTCTCGCCTCCATACTCGGTGATTCACCACTTGGCCCACTAGCCAACACCCGTTCGTATGTGGTAGAATACCACTGACAGAATTAGGCCCCTGGCCCTGTGGGTTTGGGGTGAAGAGCTGGCGGATATCAGCCGGCTTCTGAGCTGAGGTAGGGTCTAGCTAACCCGAACCTGAGCCCAGGGGCCGATTTTCGCTTTGTGGGTGCACATCTGTGATCAGCCGCGACTGCGGCTGAGGGGAGAGGTGGGACATGGACCAGGACACGCAGTCCATAGGCAGCACCGCTGGCACAATCGAGCCAAAGTGCGATGCCGCGGGCGCAGCCGCGAAGTGCCAGATCCAGTGGGTGCCGCTGGAGTCGGTGCAGCTGAACCCCGAGAACCCCCGTCTCAACGACCCCGCGGTGGAGCCGGTGATGCAGAGCATCGCCCGCTTCGGCTTCCGGGTGCCCATCGTCGTGAACCGCCGCACCGGCCTGATCGAGGCCGGCAACACGAGATGGAAGGCGGCCAAGCGGATGGGCCTGACCGAGGTGCCCGTTATCTACGCCGATGACGATGAGGTCACCGCGCTGGCCTTCGCCCTGGCCGACAACCGCACCGCCGAGATCGCCACCTGGGATGAGCCCTCTCTGGCCGACCTGCTGAAACGGCTGGAGGCGGAGGGCGAATTGAGTGCGAGCGGTTTCAGCGATGACGATCTCGGAAGCTTGCTGGCCCGGCTGGACGCGGAAGAGAAGCGAGGTCGGGAGGAGACCTTCGACGCCGATCAGGCGATGGCGGAAGCGGAGCAGCAGAAGGGGCCTACCCGCGTCCAGCCCGGTGAGGTCTGGCAGTTGGGCCGCCACCGGTTGTTCGTTGGTGACTGCACTATCGCAGAGAACTGGGAGCGGCTGATGGCGGGAGAGGTAGCGCAGGTCATCTCGACCGACCCGCCATACGCGGTGAACTACAGGGGCCAGAGAACCCTTGACCCAAGAAGCGTGGGAGGCGCCACCCCGAGGAGAGCACACGGCAGCGAAACCAACGAGCGGCCCGACGCCTATTGGGATGAGATGACGCCGGAGCAGTACCAGGCGCTCGTGACCGGCGCGCTCCGTCTGTCGTACAGGTACTCGGACGACGCGGCACCATTATACGTCTGGTTCGCCTCCGCCCGGATTCGGGAATTGATCGCAGCACTCGACGAGATCGGCTGGCAGGACCGGAACCTGATCTGCTGGGCGAAGAACAACGGCACGGGGTCGCTCTTCGCACAATACAAACCCTGGTATGAACCCGTCTACTACTGCTTCAAGCGAGGGAAGACCCCCCGCTGGTGTGGCGACACCACCCAGCGCACGCTCTGGGAACATGACAAACCGCTGAGGAACGAAGGCCATCCAACCATCAAGCCTCTCGCCCTGATCGAGCGCACCATCGTCAACTCCACCGAGCCGGGGATGCTGGTGGTCGATCCCTTCCTGGGCAGCGGCACCTGTATCGTGGCGGCCGAGCGCACCGGCCGGGCAGCTTACGGGTTCGAACTCGACGTTCACTATTCCGATCTCGTCCTGCGGCGCTGGGAAGAGTTCACTCAGCAGGAGGCGGTGAAGGTCGATGGCTGAGACCGAGCCCTGGAAGCGCCAGAAGGGTGAGGGCAGCAAGGCCTACGAGGCCTTCCTGCGCTACCGCGACATGGGGCCGGGGCGCTCCGTTCGGAAGGCCGTCGGGGTGCAAGGTGTACCCAAGGATGGGCGGAGGAGCTACACCCACTGGTGGCACAAGTGGAGTCGTCGCTGGCACTGGCGCGAGCGCGCCCAGGCCTGGGACGACCACCTGCACGAGCTGGCCGAATCCGAGCGGGTGGAGAGCCAGCTGCACCTCCGGCAGCAGGAGATCGAGGAGAACGAGAAGCAGCGCAAGCTGCGGCTGGAGGAGGCGCGGGCATTGCGCACGGGGGGCCGGCGGGTGTGGGCGCGGTTCCTGCGGCTGGTGGACGCGGGAGAAGTGGACAATATGGTGCTGGAGCGGGTGCGGGACATCACCGTGACGCGGTCCAGGGGCGGATCGGAGAAGAGGATCGAGCGCCAGGCCAAAGGGATCGTGGACCTCCTGGACATGGTGGAGAAGGCCATCGAGCTGGGACAGCGGCTGGAACGCCAGGAGGTGGGCCAGCCGGCTCCCGAGGCGCCGCAGCCTCAGATCAGCCAGGGGCAAGCGAGGGCGCTCGCCATCATCGTGCGCGACTACGTGCCGGCGGAGAAGTGGGACGAGGCGGCAGCTGAATTGGATCGGGCGCTGATCGCGCCTCGGCCCGAGGGGTGAGCAGATGGCTGAGCATATGTGGGACCGACAACCAGGAGAGACAGACAACGCCTATCATGCCTGCGAGCTGTTTCGCCGTCTCGGGCCGGACAGGACGGTGCAGCAGGCCTGGGAGCAGTATTGGGGTCGCCCGGGCAACAGGCGCAAAGCAGGCGGGAAGCAGGCCGGGCAGGCACAGGGGTACTTCCGCGCGTGGTCCAGCCGACATCGCTGGCACGAGCGTGCCGTTGCCTGGGATGAAGAGGTGGCGGCGCTGGCCCGCGATCAGGAGTTGGACCGAGAGCTGAAGGCGAGGCTAGAGGCGCAGGAAGAGGAGCGCCGCCAGCGCCAGCTCATGCAGGAGGAGGCGCGGGCGGCGAGGGCGGTGGGCCGGCGTCTGCTGCGGCGTCTGCTGGAGGGCATTGAGGGAGGAGAGCTGGAGCAGACAAAGGTGGCCGACCTGCTGCCCCACCTCCAGAAGGTCTCCTCCCTGCTGGAGACGGGTCAGAAGTTGGATCGCCTCTTCTCGGGCGAGCCCTCGGACGTGACGCGACTGGAGACCGACACCCAGGAGGTGATCGGGAAGCTGCTGGCGATCCTCCAGGAGTTCGTGCCTCAGGAAAGGTGGGGAGAGCTTGCCGAGAAGCTCGACGGCCTCGAAATCGCCGGCACCTAGCCTGCTGGCGCGGCTCGCCCGGGAGCTGGCTCAGAGCGCGGCCGGGGCGCGGCTGCGGCGCTACAGGGACAGCCCGAGCCTGTTCGCACAAGAGTGCATTGCCTGGGCGCCCGGGGAGGGCCCCACCGACTACCAGATCGAGCTCCTGGAGCAACTGCCCCGCCGCCGACGGGTGGCGGTGCGGGGCCCCCACGGGCTGGGCAAGACCGCCCTCGCCTGCTGGCTGATCCTCTGGTTTGCGCTGACACGGGACGGGGAGGACTGGAAGATCCCCTGCACCGCCAGCGCCTGGCGTCAGCTGACACACTTCCTCTTCCCGGAGCTGCGCAAGTGGGCGCGGCGGTTGCGCTGGGAGAAGCTGCACCGGCCGGCCTTTGAGGAGGGCCGGGAGCTGCTGCAGCTCAACCTGAAACTGTCCACCGGGGAGGCCTTCGCGGTGGCCTCCGATACCCCCGCCCTGATGGAAGGGGCCCACGCCGACCACCTGCTGTATATCTTCGATGAGGCGAAGGCGATCCCGTCGCAGACCTTCGACGCGGCGGAGGGGGCATTCTCCACGGGCGAGTGCTATGCCCTCGCCATCTCCACCCCGGGTGAGCCGCAGGGCCGCTTCTACGAGATCCACGCGCGCAAGCCCGGCTTCGACGACTGGTGGACCAGGTGGGTGACGCTGCCGGAGTGCACTGCCGCCGGCCTGGTCAGGGCCGAATGGGCGGCCCAGCGCAAGGCCCAGTGGGGCGAGGAGAGTGCAGTCTACCAGAACCGGGTGCTGGGGGAGTTTGCTTCGTCTTCGGAGGATGGCGTCATTCCGCTGGCCTGGGTTGAGGCGGCGAACGCGCGGTGGCACGCATTGCAGGAGTCAGATGACTGGGAACCGTTCTCCTCGGTGGGGGTCGACGTGGCGCGCGGCGGGGGAGACATGACGGTGCTTGCCCTGCGCTACGGTCAAGCGATCCGCGAACTGCGGCGCCTGGGCGGCTCTGACACGATGGCGACCAGCGGCGCGGTGGCCGGGGTGCTGGAGGCTCACGGGGGTGAGGCAATGGTCGACGTGATCGGGATCGGGGCGGGCGTGGTCGACCGGCTGCGTGAACAGAAGAAGGCCGTGACGCCATTCAACGCCTCGGAGCGCACGGACGCGAAAGACCGATCGGGTGAGCTTGGGTTCGCGAACAAGCGGAGCGCGGCCTGGTGGGCAATGCGCGAACTGCTCGACCCCGCGGCGGACTCGGTCATTGCCCTCCCTCCCGATGATCTGCTGACGGGTGACTTGACGGCTCCGCACTGGCGGGTGATGAGCGGGGGACATATCCAGGTCGAAGGCAAGGACGAGATCAGGAAGCGGCTCGGGCGCTCGACCGATGACGGTGACGCGGTGGTCATGGCGTTCTGGCGCAAGCCGGCAGAGGCCGAAGTCGGGGGCTTCCTGGCATGACCCTCCGTAAGGGAAACCGGTGGCTTCGCGCGATTCCAGGCATTCTCGCCCAGACAGCGCCGAAGCGGCGCGCCACGTTGGCTTGAGGGGCGCGTTCGGGAGCGGGATGGTGGTAGGGAGCGCAGGTCTGTAGCCCACCGCCCCAAATGCTCAGGCGGCCGGCCGCACACCAAGGACCGAGCAGAGCGAACACTCGCATGACGCGGCCAGACTTCGAGAGTCGTGGCGGCCGCGTGCCTTGTGGTATCGCGGTGGCCGCGACCCGTCTCTCCCGGTCCAACTGCCAGAACTGCAGGCGATTGCGGCTAGCCAGATCGCGTCCTCACAGCCACCTAGTCTGAGGCGCGTTCAAAAGAGCACTTTGACCAGAACGAAGCGGTGCGGCCCACGACGCGGGTCGCACCGCCAAGTCATCCTGAGATGCCGAGATGGACTCCTGCTCGGTCCTCGCGGCCAACTTGTCGTTCGGGTCTCAACCTACCGGTTCGGCCCCTCATGCACCGAGATTATGTCCCCTCCGCCGATCGGTGTTCCATCTGATAGCTCACCGGTCAGCGCGATCGCGGACTCGCCCAGCAAGAGCACCTGGGCCAGGGCTTGACCGTCGAACTTCACCATGAGGTCTGGGATGCCATCTTCGTCCTTATCTCCTATTTCGATGGGACGCTGCTCACATGGGATCGTCCCCTGGAGCAGAAGCGAGGCCGGGGCAATAGCCTCGACGGAGTATCCAGGGGGAAGCTCGATATAGCACGTCACCCAGTTGCCCCTGCGCTTGAGGTCCAGGCTGCGCGGATGAAGCTCCACCGTTGCCTCCACGACGTCCGTTTCGCCCGGCGAGAGGAATATGTCCAGCGGCGACGTTACGCTTGTCACCACTGCGTCATACGGGTCGACAACCCCCGACGCGATTACGCCTGTCGCCTCAGCGTGTGAGACTTGCTCACCGCCGGAGATCCCCATCATCGAGAGTGTGTATGTACCCGTCCCGGTGCCGACGACCTGGATCAGGTAAGTGCCGCGAACCGGATCGGGGATCACAATCTGCTGCGGCTCTGTTCCGGGGCCGCTGTACGTGGCGCCAGGGATCTCGTTGACCGGATCATGTGTGATGGGGTCCGCTCCAATGTGCCGACCCAGGGGATCAGTCACGTAGAGGTCGGCAGGGGAGTTCAGCATGATCCACAACTCCTGACTGACGCCCGGCGGCGCAGGCGCCCTCGTCTCAAGGGCCAGCGCGGCCCACTCTGTGCCCAGTACGTCTGACTCGTGCCAAGTGCCGGGCCAGTTGCCGGCGGTGGACTGGGTCGAGCCCAGGTGGCCAGTGAGGCCGTCATACCATGCTTCCCCTGCGTCGGCTAGGATGTACCCCTTTGCTGCCGAGTAGAGGTAGTAGTAGTAATAGCTGAGCGCGTCGCCGTAGTATGTTGCCGCGCCTGGGTTCTCGGTCACTGAGGGGTTCGCCAGGAGCCAGTCTAGTGCGCTCTGTCGCGCTCTTGCCAGGGTGGCCGAGGCCTCTGTCGTAACCTGCAGAGTCTCAATGCCATGTCGTTCGAGGACCTCAAGGCACCACAGGGCGGCGCTTGTCATGCTCCCGCACACAGAACGGTCTCCCCACTGGATCCAGTCAGGCTTGTATCCATAGCCGCCCGCGCAGTCAGGCGCCGAGTACGTCCACGGGTTGACAGGGTCATTCCAGCAGCGACTCACAAAGGTCCCTGTCCCATCCATGAGACTGGCCGGCAGACCGGGGTAGAGGCCGGCCAAGTGTGCGGCCTCAAGCGCGAGGACGGGAAACTGCGTATTGGACAGATCTGACCAACCCCCGTAGTTGGCATCGTATCCCCAGCCACCGTACCAGTCGTCCATGAAGCCGGCTTCGAGGTTCTGGCCATCTACCAGCCAGTCTACGGCATTGATGATGGGGGGATCAAGCGACGGTAGATCGGCAGGGGGCTCGTATCCGGCCCGTCGCGCCGCAACTAGGGCCAGCACCGCCAGTGATGTTTCGTAGGTGGACAGACCAGAATGGATTGAGCCGTCCCACTGGACATTGCTCAGTATGTACTGGAGTCCGGCGCTGAGAGCCGGATCGCAGGGAGCATCGCCATTGTTGAGCATCGCAAGCACGGCCAATGCCGTCTTACCGACGCTGCAGCCACACGTCCCCTGCGACTCGGTGATCGCCCCGCTCGCGCCCTGCTGCAGGCGGAGCCAGTCCAGTGCCGCGCCGACGGACGGTGGGTCGACCTCGACAACCGCGAGTTCATAGTCGCCGGTACCGCCGGGCTGGGTCCTCGTGATCACGTAGTCTACGCAGTCCACCCAGCTTGGCAAACCAGTCTCCCACGCGGCGGTCCGCACACTACCGTCAGGACGAACCGGTAGAGGACGAACGAGATCCCCGTGCACGCCTGTGAGCCCGAGGTTCGATCCGCCCTCGCCCTCGAAGTCGGATCTCAGGAGGAAGCCCATACTCGCGTACCACGTCCGAATGTAGTCCGCAGACCACAGATTATCGGTTGCTCCGGCGATAGTGTATGGGCTTCCGCCGACCGGAACGAGCGGGTCAAACCAGTTGTCCCACTCGAAGGCGGCGCTCCTGAAGTCGGTGTCGGATGTCACGTCGTCGCTGCGCGGATACCACCGGTCATCTAATAAGTTGGCCACCGTGAAGAGACGGAACACTTCTGTGAACGTGTCGTGGCACGGAGGCGCGTCTGCCAGAGCATCGTCGAACGCGTCGAACACTTGAGACCAGTCCCCGCGCGCCGCAAGGCACTCCCAGAAGCGGCGCGCGATGTCGGCCTGAGCTTGACCGGGCCACAGACTTCCGGTGCGAGTGTTGTTCGCAAGGAAATAGAACAGCAGGCAGCCATCGTATGTCTCTGTGACGGGGTCGACGCCAGGGGTCTCGACGTCCTCCAGCCCCAGCCCCGGATGATCCTGGTAGTATTCCACGCGCTGCTTGAACACGCTCCAGCTATCGCCGCCCGATACTTCCGCGTGAGCCTTCCGAACCTGGTATTCTATCCATGCGGTAGACGCCTCCAGCACCCAGAGATGGTAGCCAACCACACTGATGTAGGCTACTTCGCTCGCATGGTGGTATTCATGGGCGCATGTGCTGAGCAAGAGCGAATCGTCACCGAGATCAGGCATTATGCCAATCTTGCAGTAGGTCTGCACATCGCCGCTGCCGGTGCTGAAGTCGAAGGTCTCGCCGAAGGCCCCTCCCAGGTCATGAATCCAGACCTGGAATAGGCCCGAGCTGGCACTTGCGCCCTGTCGGTAGCCCCAACTGGCGATCTCAGTGGACCAGCTCTTCTCAAGATAGTCCGACACTTTCTGGGCGTATTGCTGCGTCACCGCGTCGCTCGGATGGTTGGAGCTGTCATCCGTATACCAGACTTCAAAGTGAGCGCTCGTTACTGACTTGTCCAGGTGTGCCGGACGAGACATGAGTGCCACCAGCTCTGCTCGCGCCTTGGACCTCAGGCGTCCGGCAACCTCCGTCAGGACGAGGTGACGCGCGGTCCCGCAAGGGTCCGCCATCCCAGCGCTCTCGGCCACCTGGGCTGGGCCAGGAGCCTGCGGGCTTCCGATGCCCAACGAGTCGAGAGCGCTGGCGACCATGCTTCGTTCGTAATCGTTCTCGCAGGCCGCGAGGACTTGATCCCGCATGGGTTGTCCTTCTGTGGCCGCAACCGCCCCTGCGACAGACCCGATCACGCAAAGTACCAACACAAGACATACAGCTCCAGAGTGCCTCATCGCAACCGCCTCCTTGCCCTGACATGCTCTTGTCCTACTGCAGGACGTCAAATGCGCCAACTCTCGAATCAATGCGACTCTCCTTGAGTATCGTGACTACTCCGCGTGGTTCGAACTGCACTTCCCAGCCTGTGAGCAGCCCGCCGGCCGGAGTCCAAGTGCAGAAACTGCCCTTCTTGACGGTTCCACTGGCATCCAGTCTAGGTGGGAATACCTTCTCTCGATACTCAGCGGGGTCTTTGCCAAGCTCTCGCCGCCATGGAATGTCCTCCGCCCGAGCCACCACGCGGCCGTTCGCGAGCAGCGCGGCAAAGAGGTCAATCACTGCGGGGAAGTCTCGGGGCGTGCCTGGATCCAATCCTTCCTCGACCATCACCTCCCCAAAGCCCTCCGGCATCGTGAATCCTCGTCGGGCCTCTGAGACAAGAACCACGCAACGAGCCGGCGGCAGCTTAAAGGTCCCGAGAGCTGCAAATGCCCAATGCTTCTTTAGCTTCCGCGGCAGGTTGGACAGATCGATTTGCCCAAGCGTGACGTCATAGGGTATCTCTTGGTAACCGAACGCTTCACGGGCTGCTGCTTCTGCGACCTTGAGCACACTCGCCGGAGGTGTGGCAGGTGCCTTGCTGCCGCCAGGCCGCTCCTCACCCCCGCTGGCGCGTACACAACCGGCGCAGAGGAACAGTGCCAGCCCCAGAAAAGCCGTCCAGTTCATCCAAGCCCCTCCATCTGACCAAGGCCATAAGCAGCGTTGACGGTCGGGCTGGCGACAAGAGTGCAGCGGGTGGGGTTGAACGCGGACTGCGAATCGGCGTTGTCTGTGGTTCGGCTTACCCTCGCGGGCAGATCATAAGCCGCGCGGGAGTCGCTGTCAAGGGTACGGGATCCACTCTGCGGGTTCTCGCACTCCGTAGACGAGGCCGCCGGCCACGATGCCGCAGAGTATTGGCAAGTTACGACTCAATGGTCTTTCGGAGAGCAATCCCTTACTGTCAGAGGGCGGCTCTAGACATAGCTGACGCCGTGAGAGCGATTTGCTGGCAGCTCTGCCACCTGCGCCTGCAGATCCTCCACCTCGAGATGCGTGTATCGCTGGGTGGTGGTCACCCAGGCGTGTCCCAGCAGTTCCTGCACTGCTCGGATATTGGGCCGGGCGCGCAGGGCGTGTGTGGCGAAGGTGTGACGCAGCACGTGCGGCCCGGAACGATCGGTGATGCCGGCCGCTCGTAGGTAGCGGTTCACGAGCAGGGCGATGCCGCGCACGGAGAAGCGTTTCCCGCTGCGATTGAGAAAGAGTGCTGGTTCTTCATCATCGCGATCGGCGAGATAGGCCAGGAGCGCGTCGGCCGCGGGGCGATTGATGGGCAGCCGATGGAGCCGCCGCCCCTTGCCCACCACCTGCAGCGCGCCCCAGCCTCCGGCGGGCAGCCGCACGTCGTCACGACTCAGCGCACACAGTTCGCCCACCCGCAGGCCGGTGTTGTACAGCAGCATGAGGATGGCGTAGTCGCGCTGGCCCACAGGTGTCTTAGTATCGGGCAGGGAGAGGAGGCGCTGGACCTCGGGCACGGTGAGGTGCTTCGGGGCAAGCGGAGGACTTAAGCGAATGGAGCGTAGAGCCTGGGCGGGGTTCATCTGCAAGCGGCCCTCCTCGAAGAGAAACCGGAAGAAGGAGCGGGTGGCCCCAATGGCGCGGTTGATACTTGATGGTGATCGCCCAGATTGCTGCTGACGGCGGAAGATGTCGCGCAGATCAGCGGGTCGCACCTCGTCGAGGGGGCATTCCAACGCCGCCAGCAGTGCCTCCAGGTCCCTGCGATAGGCCCCTATCGAGTGCGCCGATCGCCCCTCCAGCGCCAGTGCCCCCAGGAACTCCTCCAGCATCTGCGCGTCCGACTGCCGCTCATCACACCCTCTCCTCGCCATCGTCGCCTCCTTCTGGCCTCTTCTGAACTTCCTATAAGCCATTAGGGCGGAAGTACGCCGGAAGTCAAGGCGATTGTGCTGCCGGTAGAGCTGGGAAGGGCTCGAGGAGGCGCCCAGACGCCGCGGCAGTGCCACTTCCCACAGCACACCCGCCGTTCTATCGACGCCAGGCAACCCATGAAGCGCACCAGTCACCGGGACTTCCGCGAGGACACCTGAAGGAGAAACCCACACGTCCGCCAAAGAGAGCAGGTGGCTTCGCCAGCGCCTGGCCTGGGCGCTTATCGAGAGCAGGCCCTTATCCTCTGGGGGGAGCGAAGCTCGTCGCCGTAACTTGTCACCCCGTGTGGCAAAGGGGGATCACCCTGGACTGGTCTGCCTTCAGGCTCGTTTCTCGAGGATGTGCCGGCCAGCGCGGCGCTGTCGTCCAAGGGCCAGCTCGCGCGCTGTCCGCTTCCTCGAGTCCCGGTCCCGTACGTAGTGTTTGCCTGTCAGTGAAACGGCAACTGCACAGCGTGAGAACTGCCCCATTGTCTTCGGATGAAAGGAGAGAAGGACCATGGCGATCAGCTTAGAGCAGTTGCGTGATGTCGTTGCGAAGGACGCTGCGATTCGGCGAGTACAGAGGCTGTTGCCGGCAGGAGGCCCGGGAGACAAGATCTTCCCGCCGACCTATCCTGGTGAAGGTCGGAACGCTCCCGCGCGGCATGTGTTCGAGACCCGGAGGATCGATGGCGAGGACGTCCCGTGCGTCTTGATCGACAGCGTTCAGAGTCAGGCGAACCGTCTGGAGGAGGCGTTGCTCAGCGCTCTACATGAGGCTCGGATCACAATGCCTCATATCGTCGTTGACTTTACCGGTGTGTCGGCATCGGACGGGAGTGATCTGAGCGACCTCGGTAAGATCACCTCGCTACAGGCGCCGCATCGCATCTTCGATGCTGTGATTCGCGATAGCGAACTTGACGGAGTTGCGTTCACAGAGACGGACCATTACAGAGTGCTCCTGCTGGCAAAGCCGACGAATGCACTCCAGCTCTTCAAGCTCGGCCCCTCTTCTTTGCTGTTCGGTGCCTGGAACTCGACTGGTGAAGGCGGGGGCCTCGGGGCGAAGTTCACCCGCTGCATCGTTTCGGAGATCATTGGCGTCTCAGCGGCCGAGGGGCAGAAGGGCGCTGTCCGCATCGACCCCCTGGGAATCCGGGCTGACGTGAAGGTCGTGGGTGGTCCGCTGACATGGACCCTCGCGAGCGGCGCGAAGGGAGAGAAGGCACTCAGACCTTCCGAGATCGTCCATTCGAATATCATCTCGAACCTCGCTCCAGGCGGGGTCACTATCGACTACGCCCTGCACGCCGCTGTCATCACTTGCGCCGGCTTGCGACGGCTGAAGTTCCCAGACACGAAGGACGAAGGCGCTGGTCGCACGGTGCTTGCCGCGCTCGGCCTCGTTGCGCTGACACTCCAGGACGAGGCAGGCTATGCGCTGCGCTCGCGCTGTGACCTCGTCTGCGAAGGCAGGGTTCCATTCGAGATCGTCCACCCCGACGGCACGGTGGATCAGTTCGAGATCACTGCCGAGGACGCCATCTCGGTTCTCAATGAGGCTGTGAAGGCGGCGAAAAGCGCGGGCTTCCCTTGGAACGAAGAGCCCATCCGGCTTGTGCCCCAGGACCGTCTCGTTGAGCTCGTCGCGCAGTCCCGGGCGAAGGGGCTCGCCGGCGAGACCGAAGCCGAGGATGGGTAGAGGGTGAGGCACGATCATGCTCGCTATCGAAGTGGAGTTCCTCACCGGCGTATCGGTGGCCGCATCGCCTCAGCGCCGCGAAGAGCCGGAGTGGCCACCGCATCCTGATCGCCTGTTCCAAGCTCTCGTTGCGGCCTGGGGCCGCAGCGAAGCCCCGCGGGAGGAGCGAGCCGCTCTCGAATGGCTGGAAGGGCTCGACATGGGAGAGCTTCGCGTGTCGGCGCCACAGGCGCATCGACGTGACATCGCGCCCGTCTTCGTTCCTCCGAACGATGCGCGTACTACACGGGACCCGAAGAAGAGCGTCCGCGTCGTTCCCGCGTTACGTACGAACAGGCAGCCTCGGACCTTTCCGGCTGTCGTGCCAGCGGCGCAGAGGCCGGTCGTCCGCTACCTGTGGCGGCAGGCAGATGGTATTGACCAGCATCGCTCTGCGCTCAGCAGACTCGCCGCCGAGGTGACCTACCTGGGGCATTCTCACACTCTCGTCCGCGTTGCCTTGCTTGACGGCGAGAGTGCCTGCGATGGGTGGGACCATGCCTGGATCGGTGCGAGCCCAACCGCGCTGCGGATGCCGCACGTCGGCCGCCTCGCGCACCTGATCCAATCCCACGAGGGTTCGACTCGCCCGAATCCCTCGCTCGCCCTCCGGACCTTCCATCCGCCGGAGGCCCGCCAGCGCCCTCACACGCTCTTCGATCCCGACACAGTCGTAGTGCTAGCCGACGACGGGGGCTTCGTGCCGGCTCTCGATGCCTTTCCCCTGATAGCGAAGCGCTTTCGTGACGCGCTGCTCCGGACCGCGGACCAAGGCGGTCTGCCGATTCCGGCCATGTTGTCAGGCCACGATGCAGACGGGTCACCCACCGAAACGCCACACCTCGCCGTTGTCCCCCTCGCCGATGTCGGGTGGCGGTATTCCCAGGGTCGGCTCATGGGCCTCGCCCTCCTGTGGCCGCGCGCCGTTGCCGATGAGGAGCGGACCGATGCCCTGAAGGTGCTCGCCTTATTCCTTCGGCAGGGCTATGGTGAGCTGCACTTCGGTCCCCCTGGCTCCTGGCGCATTGCCCTCGACGTTGCGTCGGACCGTGCTTCCCTGCGCGCCGAACGCTACGCCCGCACTGCCCGCCGTTGGGGAACGGTGCTGCCGCTCGTGCTTGACCGACACCCGAAGAACAAGCCGAACAGGGACCTGGCCGCCATCGTCGCCCAGGCGTGCCTCAACGTCGGCCTACCAGAGCACGCTGTCGACGGCTTGCGCATCGAGCCGCAGCAGTACAGCCCGATCTCGGGTGCGCCGTCAGTTCGCGCCGTGGCCGACGTTCTCCCCAAAGACAGCCCCTATCGCGGGCGGCCGATGCGGCATGTCGCTCTCAGCTTCGCGGAACCGATCCGAGGACCACTCGTACTCGGGGCCGGACGCTACCGGGGTCTCGGTCTCTGTCTCCCGCTTGACGAGGAATCGGGGTCATGACCGCTCTCGGGATTGACGAGTTCAGCGCGTTCTTCCGTGCCGTGCACGGTCACGGACCGTTCCCCTGGCAGGAGCGACTCGCCCGCCAGGTTCTGGGCACGGGGCAGTGGCCGGCTTTGCTCGACTTGCCTACCGCAGCCGGCAAGACTGCCGCCATCGACATCGCCGTCTTCCACCTTGCCTATGAGGCCGAGAAGGGCCCGAACCGGAAGGCGCCGATGCGCATCCTGTTCGTCGTGGACCGGCGCATCGTCGTCGATGAGGCCTTCCGGCGAGCGCACAAGATCGCGGGAGCGCTCCGCGGCCCGACGGGCGGCGTGCTGCTGAAGGTCAGCGAGCGGCTGGCACAGCTCTCCGGTGACGGCTCGCGCCCACTCGACGTCGTACGGCTACGGGGTGGGGTGCCACAGGAGCGGGACTGGGCGCGGTCGCCCGCGCAGCCGCTCGTCGCCGTGTCAACCGTGGACCAGGTCGGCTCCCGGCTGCTGTTCCGAGGGTACGGCGTGTCGCCGCGGATGCGGCCCGTGCATGCCGGTCTGGTCGGCGCCGACGCGCTGTGGCTGCTCGATGAAGTGCACCTGTCGCAGCCCCTCAGCGAGACCCTCGACGCTCTTATGCAGGGGCATGCACCCGAAGGTGGTGGCGTCCTCGCGGACAGACCGCGGCTGGCACCCTTCAGCGTCGTGCATCTCTCGGCCACACCGGGCAGAGACGCGACCGGTGCCTTCGGTCTGGCAGAGGCTGACTGGGCGAACGAGGTCCTGGAACGCCGCCTGACTTCCAGCAAACTCGCAAGTCTGATTCCCGCGGGCGACGACCTGGCCGAGAGCTTCGTCGAACAGGCACTCCGCCTGGCCGGGCTTGTAGAGGAACCGCCCAGGGGAGGCCGGACGAGGAAGAGCAGGGCGAAGACGAAACGCAAGGCGGACAGAGCGGCAGACACCCTCCCCGAGGTCCATCGAGTCGCAGTGGTCGTCAACCGCGTCAACCTGGCGCGGCAGGTGTTTCATCGACTCCGGCAGAGGATCGAGAAGGAGCATACCGGACAGGCCGATGTGATATTGCTCACAGGACGCGTCCGCCCGCTTGACCGCGACTTCTTGCTGGATAGGCTCAGGCCGCTCTTCGCATCCCCGAAGCGCGCAACTCCTGACAAGCCGATCATCCTCGTCGCCACACAGACCGTCGAGGTCGGGGCCGACTTTGACGTCGATGCGCTGGTCACCGAGATTGCGCCGCTGGATGCGCTGCGCCAGCGCTTCGGGCGCCTCGACCGGCTGGGGCTCAGAGGGAGAAGCTGGGCCGCGATACTGGTCCCAGCGAAGGAGAGCCAGTGGAAAGCGCCGGAGTGGAGCGTGCTGGAGAGCATCTATGGCGAATCGGCGAAAGCCACGGCGGATTGGCTCACGCAGCTCGGCGGCGAGATCGACTTCGGCGTCAAGGCCTTCGGACAACGCGAGAAAGCGATCACCGACGATCTCCTCGCCCCACGCGCGCAGGCCCCGGTCTTGCTTCCTGTCTACGCGGACCTGTGGGCGACCACATCTCCTGAGCCGGCGGTCACGCCCGAGCCCGCACTCTTCCTTCACGGGCCGGGAACATCTGCGGATGTTCAGGTCGTATGGCGCGCTGACATCGAGCCGACAAATGAGGACTGGGCGAATCAGTCGCTGGAGATCTGTCCACCATCCTCCCTGGAAGCGATGTCAGTACCCATATGGGCGGTGAGCAGATGGCTCCAGCAGGCGCAGGAGCTTCCCTTCGCGGATGTGCCCGAACGAACGCCCGACGAGGACACAGGCCGGGCAGGTCGCCCGTGTCTGCGACGCACTGGCGACCGCTGGGTCAGATCCTATGCCGCCCACCTGCTCGCCGGGGATACAATCGTGGTTCCCTGTGACTACGGCGGGTGCGACCTCTATGGATGGAACCCGGAGTACCTCGAACCGGTCGCCGATCTCGGCGTAGAGGCACACTATCGTCAGCGCCGCAAGGGCGCTCTGCGCGTGACTGAGGGGACGCTAACGAACGCTCTCTCCCACACTGAAGGCCTCCCCGCAGGAGAGATCTGGCGCGCTGTCAGACAGTCCATTCCAGATGAGGCCGACACCGATGCATCGGCAATCCACATTGACCTACTCGGAGTCGAGGGCTTGCCCGAGACCTGGAAGAAGCTGCTGAAGGGGATGGAAGGCCGCAGGCTCAGGGTCGAGCCCATCGATCAGGACGCTCTCTCGCGGGGTTTCGCTCTCTGGACTGAGAGACGTCTTCGCGACGGCCTGCTCGACATAACCGATGAAGACCAGGAGACTCCAGGCCATGAGGCGATGACGGCCTATGTGGACTCATCGGCGATCGGTGTTGAGGTAGAACTCACAGCTCATCTCGACCATGTCGAGGCCGCCGCGGGCAGCTATGCCCAACGTGCCGGACTTGCCGAATCAATGGTGGCGCTTCTGTGCCTCGCCGCACGGATGCACGATCTGGGCAAGGCCGATCCGCGCTTCCAGGCCGACCTGCGAGGCACGAACGCGCTCGCCCGTCAGCATCCTGAACTGGCCGCTTTGCTCGTCGAGACACAGGGCGAACTGCTTGCGAAATCAGGCCAAACGCGCCTGGGCCCTGGGCTGCACGCGGCGCCGCAGGGATTCAGACATGAGGCGCTGTCGGTCGCGCTGGCCGAGAAACATCCGGCGGTTGCCAAGCTGTCCCAGGACGAGCGCGATCTCCTCCTCTGGCTGGTCGGGACGCATCACGGCTGGGGGCGACCCTTCTTCCCGCCGCCGATGGACGAAGCTGCCGGCACGGAATCGAGGGTATCACTGGATGGCACGGAGCTATCGGCGGCGGCCGACGAGGCGCCCCTCCGACTCGACCAGGGATGGTTCGAGCGCGTTGAGAGCCTGCGCCGAGCCTATGGCCCGTGGGAGCTGGCCCGTCTCGAAGCTATCCTGCGCCTCGCCGACCATGCCGCCTCGGCAGATGAGCAAGAGGGTCCGCCCCGAGAGCGATCGGAGGCACGACCATGAGCGCTGGGAAACTGACATCCACGACCCACCTGCTCAGCGGACTGGAGGCCGACAACCTGCTGGCTTTTCTGGCTCTCCTCGGCCTGCTGCGCGCGATCGACACCGCGCGGCCGGAATGGCGAGCCCGCGTCGCCTGGCACGGCGCGCCGCCGATGGCCGAACTGATTCTCGCTGTCGCAGTCGATAGAGAAGACATGATCGCAGAGGTCACCGCAGGAGTCCGACAGCTTGGTGTAGTCTATGACTTCGACAGGAAGGACCTGAAGTACACCGTGGACGAGTTCCGAGCGCTCGCCCAACAGGCTCAGCGCGAACGCGACCGCGGGCGACTCGTCGCGGCTCTCGCTTCAGACGGAGCGGTCAGGAGGAACAGCAAGGAAGGCCGGGTGCAAGTGACCCCACTATGTCTCCTGCTCGGGCAGGGCCACCAGCACTTCCTGTCGCGGCTCACGGAGATGGCCCAGCGGGAGAGGAAGGAAGACAACGCGGATCTGGAGCGAGCGCTGTTCGAGACGTGGCGCTATGAGGACAAGGACGAGAGCTTCCGCTGGGACCCGATAGAGGACCGGCGCTACGCCCATCAGTTCGGCGACCCCAGCGGAAGCAGGAACAAGATCGGAACGGTGGCCGGAGCTAACCGCCTCGCCGCGATCGGCCTCAGCACGCTCGCGAGTGCGCCCACGGCAGCGGGCCTCGCGACCCTTGGGGTGACCGGGTTCCGTCGTGAACGAAGCGTTTGTTGGCCGATCGTTAGCGCGCCAACAAGTCTGAGCGGATATGTCGCCCTGCTCGCTCACCCTTGGCTCGGCGACGAGCAGATTGCGCCGGAATTTGCCCGCTACGGGGTTCTTGCAGTTGCACGTGCCCGCCGGTACCAGGTTGACAGGTACTCCAACTTCGAACGGGCGCGAGTACAGTTCCTGTAAGCGGGCAATATCAGTTGACGGTGTGAACTCGTTGCGCGCACGGGCGCTGAGCACCTTGACAATGGAACAACGGTAACCGAGTCTCCACGGCTACCAAGCCGTGGCCCCATTGAAGCGAGGTCTATGTGGTCGATATTGATGGCGATCAGTTGCTCTCCACGGCTACCAAGCCGTGGCCCCATTGAAGCGCTTGCGCGCGAAGGCGGCCGAAGGGGGGCATCTCTACCCTCTCCACGGCTACCAAGCCGTGGCCCCATTGAAGCTCCTGCTTTTGCTTGCCCACAATTCGCCTCCTATACCCTCTCTCCACGGCTACCAAGCCGTGGCCCCATTGAAGCCTCCGGCCCGTAGAGACCGGTACCGTACTCGACGTAGCTCTCCACGGCTACCAAGCCGTGGCCCCATTGAAGCTACCCAACCACGTTCGGGAAGTACAGCACATCTGTAACTCTCCACGGCTACCAAGCCGTGGCCCCATTGAAGCGCAATGTGACGGAGAAGTGGGACGACAAGAGTGCTGACTCTCCACGGCTACCAAGCCGTGGCCCCATTGAAGCGCTGCGAGAACTGCATGGCTACCATCGAGAGCGGTACGCTCTCCACGGCTACCAAGCCGTGGCCCCATTGAAGCGTTCTCAGTGCAACTTCGAGCGGCGCATCGCGGCGCCTCTCCACGGCTACCAAGCCGTGGCCCCATTGAAGCGCATCTTCGATATAAGCAGCCCCACAGCGCCGATGGACTCTCCACGGCTACCAAGCCGTGGCCCCATTGAAGCATCTGTTCAGCCTTCGGTGTCCACCCCCTGGCGACGCTCTCCACGGCTACCAAGCCGTGGCCCCATTGAAGCTGTGACTACGCTCGGAGAACAGAGGCGAAGCGTTGTGCTCTCCACGGCTACCAAGCCGTGGCCCCATTGAAGCCGGGTCGATCCCCGACCCCTCCCCCTGCACCCCCTCCCTCTCCACGGCTACCAAGCCGTGGCCCCATTGAAGCGACTTCGTGGGAGAGCTGGTCTCCGTCAACGCCTTCCTCTCCACGGCTACCAAGCCGTGGCCCCATTGAAGCGGGTTGTGCGCGGTGGTGTACCCGGTCTAGTTTCACTCTCCACGGCTACCAAGCCGTGGCCCCATTGAAGCCTCATCCTCTCCGTCGTTTACGTCAGACTGTGCCGGCTCTCCACGGCTACCAAGCCGTGGCCCCATTGAAGCGTCAAAATGGAGGCCTATGCTGACCGGGCTCAAGGACTCTCCACGGCTACCAAGCCGTGGCCCCATTGAAGCTGCACGACCTCCGCCTCCGTGAGGCCCGTTGGCCCGACTCTCCACGGCTACCAAGCCGTGGCCCCATTGAAGCCCGGTACCTGTTACGAATACCCGCACCGTGTAGGCCCTCTCCACGGCTACCAAGCCGTGGCCCCATTGAAGCCAGCATTTCGGGGCGGAGACAGCGAAGGCGCTGGGGATCTCTCCACGGCTACCAAGCCGTGGCCCCATTGAAGCGTGAGATCTAGGGGCCATGCACTCAGGCCCCAGAACCTCTCCACGGCTACCAAGCTGTACCCCGAAGTGTACCAGCACCAATCTGAGACGCCTGCAGATGTTAAGTGGGCTTGGGACACCGTCTGAGCGGTTCATATAGGCTGTGATCTCCGCGGGCGGCGGCGCGAAGTTGCCATCGATGGAACGCGAGTCAGTTGGCTAGGGACGCGGTGGGGCGAAAAGGGTCGCTAGGGCGCGCCGGCACGCACTCGGTGTGAAACCGAGATCAGTCTTGATCGGTGAGAGATTCAGGCCGCGAGTCGGAATGCGGTGATGCGAGCGTCGGAGAAGAGGCGCCGCCCAGCGGCCTCACATGGTAGAATGTCTGAGGTCCGGAGCCAAGTCTCTAAGGCTGTCAGCGGTGTCCCATCGCCATTTAACATGGACACTGACTGCCGCTGCTGACACACGGCAGACAGGGGACGTGCCCTCCAAGGGCTTTGTTCTGCCCGCTCCGTGGTTGTCTGGCACCAGCCCCACCCCTTGACACCGGACCGCGCGTTCGCTTAGATAGCAGTGCGATTCACAGCCAGCATGACGTGCAAGGGGGTATTTTGCCGGATATCGCGGAACAACTCGAGGCGGCCAGGCGCAGACTCCTCGACCTGACCATGCGCAACCACCTGCTGAATTACCGCCCCAGCAGGGCGCGCTCAATCGGGGTGGTTGACGAACTTCCGAGGGAGGTCTACGCGAGCCTGGTGCTTGATGAGAGGCCCATGGCTTTTCGGCCAGCGGCCGGGCCTCAGACTTCCCGAGGGCTCGCGGACGACAATCCTGCCCTGCTGGCGGATGAGCCCGGCGAGCAAGGTGCCGAGCTGAGCAAGGAGGAGTCCGGCGTTCTTTGGCGACTTCCCCCCGCAGAAGCCCAAGTAGCCGGTCGCCACAGCGACAGGTTCCTCCAGACTGATCTCGAGTCCGAAGCCCTACAGCGGCGTCTGTTTAAGGCGTATCAGCAGGCGAAATCCGTGGTGGAGGAGCAGGGATACACGATCCTGTACCTGGCACTGGGCTTCCTGGAGTGGACCGAAAGCCCGAGCTCTGCTCAGACACGGAAAGCTCCTTTGATCCTGGTACCCGCCGAGCTAGTGCGAACCGACGTGCGGAGATCATTCCGGCTGCAATGGACGGGAGAGGACATCTTCTCAAACATCTCTCTGCAAGCCAAGCTCATGGAACAGGGGGTGGCGCTGCCTGATCTGACTATGCCGGAGGACAGAGAGAGTGTTGTTCGGTACCTCAGATCTGTGCAAGAGTCCATCGTCGATATGTCCGGGTGGCGCGTGACCAGTGAGATCTACCTCGACCTCTTCAGCTTCACGAAGTTCGTCATGTACAAGGACCTGGACCCGGCAGCCTGGCCTGAGGATGGATCGCCCGCCGACCATCCGTTGATCAGGGCGCTCTTCGACCCGAGTCCGGAGGAAGAAAGGGGGCCGGCATTCGAGGAGGGCGACGTCGATGTCAAGCTGACGGCGCGCGACGTGTACCACGTCATGGATGCCGACTCATCCCAGATAGCAGTGCTCGAGGATGTCAAGTCGGGGCGCAATCTCGCAGTTGAGGGGCCACCGGGTACCGGCAAGTCGCAGACGATTGCAAACCTCACTGCCGAGCTTCTGGCTGCGGGGAGAAGCGTGCTCTTCGTGAGCGAGAAGATGGCTGCCTTGGAGGTCGTGAAGAGTCGCCTGGATGCCGTTGGCCTCGGAGACTTCTGCCTTGAGCTGCACAGCAGGAAGGCGAAGAAGAAGGAGGTCCTCAGAGAACTCGAACGGTCCTTGAGTTCGACCGGACCGAAGGACCTCCAAGCCGACAGCGAGCTGGAACTGCTCGAGTCTCTGACGGGTGACCTGAATGAGTACGCGCTTGCGCTGCGCGAGCCGATTGGCGCCGCGGGCCGTTCGCCGTTCTCACTTCTGGACATCCGGGAGGAGGCCCGCCGGCATTTCGAGACCCATGGGAGGACGCTGCCGCACCTATCCATCCCTGGCGCGGAGAAGATCAGCACCGCCGACTGGGTCAGGGCAGAAACGGCATTGGCCGACCTAGGTGGTGTCCTCCTGCCCGTCAGGCCTGTGGCTGATCATGTCTGGCGGGGGTGCTATCCCGGGACCATTCTGCCTACCGACGTCGCGGAAATGGAGGTGCTGCTAGATGAGTGCCTGAGCGCGGCCGCAGAACTGCAGTCAGCAGGGACGCGGGCTCTGGAACTGCTCAGTGACGGGGCGACTTGGCTGCGGAGCCGCCTTTCGACCTCGAGGGTGTGGGCTGACGACAGCATCCTGGAGGCGCGGCTCGCTGAACTGCTGGAGCAGTACAGGGAAGGGTGCTCAGGTAGCCTCAAATTCCTGAAGGCCGGCTATTGGCGACTCCGTCGTCGGGTCAGATCCTTCTACCGTCTGCCGAGGCGAAGGCGAGACGCGGACGTGCTGGCGGACCTACAGGACACGCGTCGGTTCCTGAGTCTTTGGAGGAGATGCCGCGAACAGGGACCGCGGCAGACACATCTGCCGAGCATATGCTGGCATGGTGACGATGTGAGAGCACTTGGAGTCCTGCATCTGGCAGAGGGGCTTTCGGCGCTACAGCGGCAGCTCGAAGGTGGAGTACTGGCCGAGGGAGTGGCGGCGTCATCGCGTTCACGGCCCGGCGGCGACAAGGTGAGCCCTATCGAGGCGGCGGCCAAAGCCGAGCAGCACTTCAGTGAACGGTTGCGGGCCTTGGTCGACCGCATCAAACTGGTCCCGGCAGAGGCACTGGGGAAAGAAGAAGGCCAGCTTCCGTTTGCAGAGATGCAAGCCAGACTGCGCGAGTGGCGAGCGTCGACTCATCTCCTTGCTGATTGGGGCCAGTTCATGGTGCGACGAGTCAGATGCCTGCAGAGCGTTGCTGCGCCAGTTATGGCCGCGGTGGACCGTGACGAGCTTGAGCCTGCGGATCTCGTGCACGCCTTGCGGGCCAGTATCACTGACTCGCTACTACGACTCGCTTTCTCCGAGAGACCAGCGCTGGCCGAATTCGTCGCAGCAGTGCATGAGAGCAAGATCAAGCGATTCGCGGATCTCGATCGCGCCTTCATCGCTGGCAACAGGCGACGCCTTGCGAGCACGCTGTACCAGCGTCGTCCGAGGCTTCACGGTGGGGCATCAGGTGGGTCCGAGGCCGGGATTCTGCTCGGCGAGTTCAGTCGCAAGCGGGGGCATATGCCCATCCGGCAACTGATGTTGTCTGCCGGCGGTCTCATCCAGAGGATCAAACCGTGTTTCATGATGAGCCCGCTGTCCATTGCGCAGTTCCTGGATCCAAGGACCGTGCGGTTTGACGTCATCATCTTCGATGAGGCCAGCCAGGTCAGGCCCGAGGACGCCCTCGGGGCATTCCTGCGCGGAAACCACGTCACCGTGATGGGTGATACGCGGCAGTTGCCTCCCACCAGCTTCTTCGATCACATCGTGGCAGGCGACGATGGAGATTCAGACGATGTGCAGGCCGCCCCTGTCAGTGACGTCGAGAGCATACTGCACCTGTGCAGAAGGAGCTTCCCAACCAAGATCCTCAAGTGGCACTATAGGAGCCGCCACGAGTCCCTCATAGCCGTTTCGAATCAGGAGTTCTATGACAACCAGCTCCTCATCTACCCGTCCGCAGTCGATAAGGCCGAGCACCTGGGCCTGAAGTTGGTGCATCTGCCGGAGGCTCTCTACGACAGGGGCCGCAGTTCGGTGAATCGGAAGGAAGCACGCGCGGTAGCCGAGGCTGCGATAGAGCACTATCATCGCTACCCGGACAAGAGTCTGGGGGTAGGTGCTTTCAACATTAAGCAGCAGCAGGCGATCCTGGAGGAGGTAGAATTACAGCTCCGTCTTCACCCGGAGATGCAGGAGTTCTTCTCAAGTGGGCGCGATGAGCACTTCTTCGTGAAGAACCTTGAGACGATACAGGGCGATGAGCGAGATGTGATCTTCCTCAGCATCGGCTTCGGATTCGATGAGCCCCCCGGTGCCAATCGCCGACTCAATCGCAATTTCGGGCCTCTCAACCACGAGGGTGGAGAGCGCCGGCTGAACGTACTTGTCACACGGGCTCGTGAGAAGTGTGTGGTGTTCTCCAACTTCCATGCAAGCGACCTGGTACTGGACGCTAACGCGCCGTTCGGTCCGAGGGCGCTGAAGACATACCTTGAGTTCGCCGAGTCCGGGCGGCTGACGAGCGCCCTCGTATCCGCGAACGATACGGACTCGCCATTTGAGGACGCGATCCACGACGTTCTCCGAAGTCACGGCTACGAGGTGAAGAAGCAAGTTGGTTGCGCGGGCTTCCGAGTGGACCTTGCGATTGTAGACCCCGAGGCGCCCGGCTCGTATTTGCTGGGGATTGAGTGTGATGGTCACAAGTACCATACGTGTCCGGTTGCCAGGGACCGCGACAGACTTCGCCAGCAGATCCTGGAGGGACTGGGTTGGCGAATCCACCGAGTCTGGTCCACTGATTGGTACCGCAACCGCGCAGAGTGTGAGCGGCAGATCCTGGCGGCGGTAGAACGGGCGAAGGCTGAACCGCCGCCACCGCCCGTAGGGCCGGCCTATCCCGGCGTGGAACGGAGCGCCGGGAGCACAGAGCAGCCAGAGTTGGCCGGAGAGGAGCACCTGTCAGACGGCCGGGAGATGTCAGTAGCCGACTATCAGGTGTGTAATTCGCTTCCACTAAGGCGTGTCGGTGACCTGCAGCGGCTACCGCCGCCGGTAGTGGCTGAGGCAGTTCGCAGTATTGTCGAAGTTGAGAGCCCCGTGCATTTCGATGAGGTGGTTCGCAGAATCCGAGACCATTGTGGGCTACACCGAGCTGGTCGGAGAATCCGAGACGCCATACGCCAGGGCGCGACGCTCGCCCTGACCCGCGGATGGATCAGGAACAAGGGCAGCTTCCTGTGGCACGCGACCAGTGACGCGGTCACAGTGCGGCAGCGGAATGGTCGTGTTCCGTTGGACGTTGACCTAATATGTGATGAAGAGATCGCGGAGGCAGCCACAACTGTGTTGAGCTGGCAGCACGCGACCCCGTTCGAGGAACTCGTTGTTGCCTCCTCAAGACTTCTTGGATTCAAGTCCACCCGGCAGAACGTATCCGAGCGGATAGAGTCGGTCCTGCGTTCATTGCTTGCAGGTGGGACGCTGACGCAGCAGTCAAACGGCATGCTCATTATCGCGGAGTGATGGGCAAGCAGCCCATAACCGGTGTTCTGGACCCAGTCCCTGGCGCAGGATAGCAGGCGATCAGAACGGGACCTTCGAAGCCAACGTGTACCTGGAGGCGAGACATGCGACTCGTCGACGAAGGCAGTCTTGCACTCACGCTTGACGCCGTGAACGAGGGCATGTTCCTTGGCCGTCTCATCCCCCGGCCGGTGTGGGTAGAGACCGCCACCTGGGTAGCCAGAAGGCAAGGACTTCCCGGCTCCTACGCCGACATGTTCGCCCCCACCGAGCAGGACTTCGTCGAGGCGCGGCTGTTCACCGGCGAGAGAATCGCCTCGGGCGCCGCCACTGGGCACATCCTCGGCGAAGAGGCGATCCGTGCCCTGCAGCTACTGGGCGTGAAGGCCCCTGAGGTTCGCGCCGCGCTCGCGCGGGCGAAGGAGGGCATGGAGGGGCGTGTGACGGACACGACCGCTCGGCCCTGGGGGATGTACTGCTGCGGCACCTGCTCCTGCGCCTACTGGCGGAATCTTGCCGTCGGCGGCCTGACCCGCGCCGAGGCGCGACTCGCTCAAGGGATGAAGGAGATGAAGGCGCGCCGTCTCGCCACCGGCAAGTGGCGCTTCTTCCCATTCTTCTACGGAGTGCTCGCGCTCACCGAGATCGACCTCCCGGGCGCCCGCGCCGAACTTCGGCACGCCGCGCCGGTGTTGGAGCGCTACCTCCAGCGCGCTGCCACCGACGAGGTCATCTCGCGACGCCGCCACGCGGTCGCCGAGCGGGCACTCGCCCTCTGCTAGGCGAACGCACCGCCCTGCCGGGCCCTTCCGCGCGCAGGTGAGGTAGCGGCTCTCGGGGGTCCGCGACGCTCTGGCGCATTCTCAGGGCACGTGCGACTGACGGCCCCGGCCACCCCCGCCTCCTGCTACCCCGTCCTGTCCGGAAACTCATCCGTGCCCCAAAGTGCCCTGAAAACGGTCTCACGGGCGCTCGACATCCGCACATGGGATTGCCTATCGTGCGGGCTTGCGGGGGCAGGAGCTCGCTTTCGCCACGTCGGAATCTCCCCCACGGGTGGATTGGGAAAGGAGGCGACCATGGGCAGGTTGTTCTACGGCATTGACGAGCTACTGAAACAGCCGAGCTTCCCGGGCATCAAGGACCCGACCCTCGTCTACTATCATTTCCGTCCGGCGCGGCCGGCGAACCTTCTCATCAGCCGCGACCCCGAGACCGGCGATCTGAACTTCGCCTCGGGCACCTATGGCCCGCTCACAGACCGGCCGTACACCATCTGCCTTCACCTGCACTCTAGCCCGCATTCGGCGCGCAATCTCGCCGCAGTAGGCGCAGAGTGCGTCGTCGCACTACCAGGCAAAGACCTGGTACGCGAGACCTGGATCGGCGCGCTCTCTCTTCCCCGCGGCATCTTCGAGGCCGACGTCGCAGAGCTGACGCCGCTGCCCTCCCGGGTAGTGGGTCAGTTTGAACCGAGCAGTCCGACGATTTCTTCAACGGTCCAAACGTGGTCGGCGACTCCCGCGGCCGCAGCCGGCGTAGTCTTCAGCGTCTGGTGAACCCGGCAGAAGTTGTAGTACATGAAGTGGAGCGACACGGCGCAGAAGTGGTTCTCCAGCTTCTTCGAGAAGGCATTGGTCAGGCGGGTGAAGCGCCGCAGGTTCATTCGCATTGTGAGGTTCTGGCGCTCTACGTAGCTGGTGGAAACGTGCCTCGGGTCGGGGTTGCCGGTGACTCTGCTCTTCTCGGCGGCGATACACACTGGGGGGCTGTACCTGTTCTCGCCCTCTGTGTCCTGACCGTAGAGCTTCACCAGCATGGCGTAGTCTATGTCTGAGCTGAAGACCTCCTCCACCGCCGTCAGGTATGCCTTGAACCCGTCCGTAGTCAACTGCACCCGGTTGACGAGGCGACTCTGCAAGTCGCAGATCAGGTCGTAAGCTTCCCTTGCGGTCCTCTCGCCCACCTGCCAGCAGATCATCAGCTTCGCGTCGGCGTCCATTGCTGTCCACGTCCACACGTCGCCAACGCCGAACTCGCCCTTGCGCCGTTCTGGCAGGTTCCTCTGCTTGCAGCCCACGAAGCTCCATATCTCGTCGCACTGGACATGCTCGGAGGTGAGGCCCTGGAGGGTCTGGTTCTGGTACTCCCAACACGCGTGCCCTAACTCCACCAGGAGCTTCGTCACTGTGTTCTTCGCCGCCCGCGTGATACGCACCGTTGAGCGAATCGAATTCCCCTCTACCAAACACCTGATAACGGCCGCTCGGCGCTGCGTCGATAGCTTGTTCATACTGACCAGTATACCTGAGCGCTCAAGCTTTGTCAAGCACTTTCCGCGAAAAATCCGCAAGCACCTTGACAGAGTGCTTGCGGTATGCTAGCCTCTTGTCATTCGATTGTCAAGGAGCGTACTGACTGTGAGCGACAAGCATGAGCAGGACCCGCCGCAAGCACAGAATGAGGAGAAGGCCATAGAACCGCCTGTAGCCAACAGTGAGGCTGGTCACGACCTGTCTGACGTCCAGAAGGCTGCGCTAGCAAGAGCACGAAAGCTCAGCCCAGAACGGCGCTCGGAAATCGCGAAGAAGGCGGCGGAAGCACGATGGAATCCTCCAGAGGACAAGACGGAGAGCATTCCGCGCGAGGAGTTCACGGGCGACCTGGTGATCGGCACGACTCGCTTGGAATGCGCTGTTCTCAGCAATCGAGAGCGGGTGTTCTCAGAGAGAGCCGTGTTCCGGATGTTCGGAACCAGAACGGGCGGTACGCGGTGGATGAGGAAGGCGAAGTCACAAGAAGGGTACTTGCCCCCCGTTCTCGCCGCTCGTAACCTCGCCCCGTTTATCCCAGCTAGCCTACGCGTGGCCCTCGCTGCACCGATACCCTATCGCCCAAAGCACGGTGGTAGCACCGCCCTCGGAACACGAGCTGTACTCCTCCCGGAGATGTGCCGAGTACTCCTTGACGCGAGAAGAGCTGGAAAACTGACAGACAGGCAAGAGAACCTTGCGAGCACAGCGGAGTTGCTCGTCACTGCACTCGCGCGGGTTGGTATCATAGCCTTGGTTGATGAGGCGACCGGATACCAGGAGGTCCGAGAGCGGGACGAACTGCGCCGCATCCTTGAGGCCTACATCTCGAAGGAGCTACTGGGGTGGACTTTGCGCTTTCCTCCTGAGTTCTATAAGGAGTTGTTCCGACTGCGAGGCTGGCAATGGAACCCAGGCTCTAGCAAGCGCCCAAAGCGTGTGGGGAAGGACACTGACTACATCGTGTATGATAGGCTGCCGCCCGGCGTGAAGGACGAATTGAAGAGGAAGAACCCACCCATCAGGCCAGGCTACCGACGTTACAAGAACTTCCAGTTCCTGACGGGGGACGTCGGTAACCCACATCTTGAACGGATCATTATCGCCACGACCGCATTGATGAGGGCATCCACTAGCTGGACGCGGTTCAAGCGCCTACTTGAGAGGGCAATTCCGGTCGCCACACTGCAGAAGAGCTTCAGGGAAGAGGACCCAAGTTTCGTCGTCCCCGAGGCCGAAGAAGAGGACGAAGAGGGAGACGGCTAATCTCCCCCTTTACCTCTATGTGACCATCGCGCCCGAGCGGCCTTCTCGGCGATCTCCTTACGCCGCTCTGGTGATAGGCTGGCCGCCCGCGCCTTCCCCCCCTTGGCCCCACCAAGGCGTCCGAGCGCGACGGCCGCTTGGTTCTTTTCCCTCTTCGGCTCCGACGGAGCCTCCCCCGTCGCCTCCTGTGTCACCCGGAAGGCGATCTCATTCACGTCCTCCGGGCCTTGCTTCCCTCGTTTCCTGCTTGAGCGTTTAGGCATGATTGCAGGATAGCACGGTTTCCCGATCCTGTCCAGAAGTCGCCGGAAATAGGTTGTTTATCTTGACATTTCCTGCTAAAATGCCTTCGGCCGATGGCCATCGGCCGAAGCGGATTCTGGTGCTGCCGTGGATAACCGGGTTGTCGCGCGATGGCCACAATCCCCCCTTCCTCAATAGGAAACTGACGCGTATCGGGGTTGACATTTGCCGAAATATGGTATAGAGTACACGTACTTCACCACCGTTGTGGCAACACAGCGGTCCCCCTCGGATTGCGATCCGGGGGTTTTTCATGCCACATGAAGCGAGTCGCTTTTCTCGTTGATGGCTTCAACCTATACCACTCAGTAGTTCAGGCAGAGTGCGACAATGGTGGCCACTGCGTCAAGTGGCTCGATCTTGGTCGTCTGTGTTTGAGCTTTCTTCACTTGGTGCGCCGAGCGGTCAACGATCAGGTCGAAATGGAAACTATTCGCTACTTTTCGGCCACTCCCACTCATTACCCCGTCGGGACACAGAACAGACACGCTCTATACATGGATTGCCTCAAGGCGACGGGGGTAGACGTGCAACTCGGGCGCTTCAAGGAAAAGACAGTAAAGTGCCGCCAGTGTCATCAGGACGATACGAGACATGAAGAAAAGGAAACCGATGTGGCTATGGGGGCACAGCTTCTTGAGATCGGCCATTCTGACGAAGCAGATACGGTCGTAATGGTCACCGGCGATACAGACCTAGCACCCGCTGTGCGAACCTGCCGTCGCCTCTTCCCTACCATGCCAGTCTACTTCGCCTTCCCGTACAGGAGGCATAACGAAGAACTGGAACACCTCTGTCCGGGGTCATTCAACATCAGGCGGCGGAGTTATCTGCGCCACCAATACCTCAACCCCCTGGCGTTGCCAGACGGAACCGTGTTCAACCGCCCTCCCGAATGGGACCCGCCCGCGCCATTGCCGCCAATTACCACCCCAACCACCTAGATTCCCCTCCTCAAACTGACCCACTACCGCCCTCCCGGGTAGTTGGCGTCCCGGGTATCGCCGAGTGCCCGGTCAACCTGGAGTGCCGGGTCGAGTTCATCAGGGAGTTGTACGGGCGCACTCAAGCGCTCTTTCTCCGAGTGGTGGGTGCGACGATCGATGAGGGACTGCTCGGCCGCGATCGCCTCAGTGTGATTGGTGAGTTCCCGACCTACGAGGTCGATGACGCGACCAACATCTGGGGCGGCTCGATCGAACGGCTTGGCGTGAACGGTGAGTTGCTGGCAGCACCCAACTTCCCCGCCTGCGCCAAGGCCGGGTTCAACACAGATATGACCGAGTGGGTCGCCGACCTTTTGGCGGAGGACTACCTCAGCGAAGCCGAAGGTGCCCGGCTCAACACGTGGATTCGAGATCTGGCCACGGCGTCAGGTGAGATCCGGGCCGAACTGCGCGAGCGAGTCACCCACGCGCTAAGGCTTGCGGCGTGGGAACAATGGGACCATCTTCACGCTCACCTCCGAGCGACAGGCGAAGGAGGGTAATCCGATGGCCGGAAAGCACTTTCTCTCACTTGCGGAGATTGACTCACTTCAACGCGCCAAGGGCGTGATGGATTCGATTGCCTACAGCCTGCGGTCGCCGATGGCCCAACTCCTGTTGGTAACGCGCGACGCGCCTCCCGGCGATGGTATCTGCGTCCGCGCCACCCAGCTCTGCCCCCTCACGTGGAAACCTTACAGTCAGTCGGTGAACATACCTCTGGATGACGAGCGCGTCGTGCGCAATCTCACCGCGCCCGGAGCCGAGTGCGTCCTCGCGGAACCGACCCGCGACCAACTCCGCGCGACAACAATCTGCGGCCAGCGCGCTCCGGATGGCATCTGCGAGGCAGCCATTGCCCGGCTGAAGCTGTGCAAGTCACTTTACGTCGATGTGCCGAGCATCGACGACTGCCCGGTGAACCTGGAGTGCGTGGTCGATCACGTCGAGCGCTACCACAGCCACGCCATCGCCTTCACCCGCGTGGTCGGCGCCAGCATCGATGACAGCTACCTCTTCAAGGAGCGGGACGAGATCATCTCGATCTTCCCAACGAATGTCGTTGACGATGTGCTCGACGCGAACGGCAACGTGCAGCAGCGTGTCTCGCTGCTCCGGGACATCCATCCCTGTCCGGAGTTCCCTTACGCGCAGAAGTCGGGCTGGGGCGATGACTTCGACAACTGGATGTCCGACCTGCGCGACGAACGATACCTCTCGACGGCCGAGTACGAGCTGCTCCTTGCCTGGCGAAAGCGCTGGGATGAGCTATACCTGTCGCGCGACTCTTCCGAGCGGATGACGCTCAAGACTCGCCTTACTGAGGCCAGCCGGCTGATCGTGCAAGGCCGTTGGGCGAGGCTTCATGACTATCTGGCCGAGTTCGCTTGAGGCAGGGCACGATGGGTCCTCATGCGCATGTCGGGCGCCGGTAGGACCGTCTTGAGAGCGTTCTAGGGGGTAGGCCCAGAACCGGTATTATGGGGCCACTCGGATGTTCGCTGTGCGCTCCCGGTCAGGGCAGTACCCCCCGCAAGAAGGGACGGGCCTGGGACACGCCGTCTCAACGCCTACTATCGCAGGATGCCCGGCTCTCAGAAACAATCGAGCGGGGCTGTCGGCGTTGTCCCTTCGCCATCTGTCAGGGAAGGGGTTTGCCACAGAATCGCACCAGCTGGATGCCCTCGGACGTTGATCAGTTGCTCTGCTATCCCGCGCGAGCCAACGAGATCAACAGCCCCATGACGGTGCCAGTCGCGACGCTGACATAGGGATTGCAGGTTATGGGACACGCGCCGCCGGCGGCGGAACGCACCTCATAGACGATGAAGCCTATGACAGCCCCGACACACATTCCGAAGAGGACCCTTCTCAGCGCAGCCACCATTCAGCCTCACTCCTAGGCTCTTCTCTACCGCAACGCGTACGTCCCCCAAACTCGCGCCAGGGCCGGTCTGTTGCATTGCTGAGCACGCATGACTCGCGCTGCCACCTCT